>Ga0134127_10000044_pt1 | contig 184918 bp, 174 predicted proteins | sample KB31753_FD_96459 | JGI IMG/M metagenome (GOLD analysis project Ga0134127, IMG submission 96459) | Terrestrial soil microbial communities with excess Nitrogen fertilizer from Kellogg Biological Station, Michigan, USA - KB3-175-3 | ecosystem: Environmental > Terrestrial > Soil > Unclassified ...
AAACAGAGGTGAACTATTTGTTCAAAACTATAACAGAGCTGCCTAAAAAAAGCCTTTTTAAATAAAATTTGGAAATATGATAAACCTAGAATACTCTTCGCCTGCGGCGGAAAGAGGGTAGCTACAATTGTTTCGCAATTCGAACAACCTAACCTGTCTGGAGAGTACCGGCGAGGCTTTTACGCCAGCGAAGAAACCGCCTCCGGCCTTAACCTCAATTTCGCCAATACATAAATTCTATTTAAGATAATCCCCAATGCCGGGATGCCCAGCCAATGCGCATGAAATGAGTTTTTGATATCGCCGTGAAACAAAAACGAGATGGAATGCCCAAGGCCGCAGCCCGGGCACCATTTAAAGCCCAGTAGTTTTAAAGGGCATAATGTAAAGTGGGACTGGTTAGTCGGGTTTGCAAGTGCAAGGCAGATGAGTCCGGCTACCCAAAACGCCAGCTCAAAATATTCGTCGAATAATTTTTTAATCAACTTTATTGGGTTTTGTGGTCAGCAGCACAGCTACCCCAAGCGAAAACAGTACACCTACCAGCAATGCGCCGAATATCCTGCCCGAAAAATCTTCGAGATTGTGCTCGGCAGTAAATTCATCAATATAAATAATCGCCGCGGCAGTGGTAATAACACCACCTACGATCAGTATTTTAAAACACTGCATCAGCGCCTGCAAAAAGCCCATATGACCGCCACACTCATTGTCGCGGTAGCTTTTAGCACCGAAATAGAGTACCACCAGCGGAATAAATATCGAAGCAAACTCCAGGGGTGTTAGTCTGCCTGTTTCGGGGCGGTGCCCGGTAGCGTGCATAATAAACATCCATAAGCCGCTCAGAATGCCTATGATCAGGCCGGAAACAATTGCGTTTTTCATAGTAAATAATTGGTTGGGGTTGTACGGTTAATGTGGTTACGGTTCTGCCTGCATGTTAGTTGCCTTCCTTCTTTTCCATTTGTTCCATCTAATTTACAGCTATCCGAACGCAAATCACAAATAATTTTATACTTAAAAGAGATGAAGCGGCGATATTGTTTGAACTAATTGCACAGTTAACCTTCAATTTATGCCTGCACCCCTTTTTTGCGTATATTTGCCGCAGTTTGAGCATTCGTGATATTTTAGAGCGATATAAGACTGATGAACGGGTAAAAACACTGGCACAGGCACTTAACGCCACCAAAAGCCCGAGAATTCAGTTACGAGGTTTAGTCGGATCGGGTGATTCGACCGTGGCGGTCGCGTCTTATTTTTTACAGCACAAGCACATGATCTTTGTGTTGCCCGACCGCGAAGAAGCGGGCTATTTCCAGGCCGACCTGGAAAATTTAACCGGCAAAGCCGCTTTACTTTTCCCCTCCAGTTACCGCAAAGCATTTGAATTTACCCAGCCCGACAGCAGCAATGTGCTGGCACGCGCCGAAGTGCTGAACGAATTGAACCATACCGGCGAGTTTGGCGGGCTGATCGTCACCTACCCCGAGGCGCTCGCCGAAAAGGTGATCGACCGGGCCTCTTTGGAAAAAAACACGCTTGAAATTGCAGTGACCAACAAGCTTAGCATCGATTTTATCAACGAGTTTTTGGTGGAATACGATTTCGACCGGGTGGATTTTGTGTACGAGCCGGGCCAGTTCTCTATCCGCGGCGGCATTGTTGATATTTTTTCCTTTTCGCATGAGTTGCCTTACCGGGTGGAGTTTTTTGGTGATTTTATCGAGTCGATACGCACCTTCGAGATTGAAAGCCAACTTTCGGTGGAACAGGTGAAAAGTATCACCATCGTTCCCAACGTTCAATCCAAATTCCTTACGGAAAACAATATTTCGCTGCTCGAGTACGTCGATGCCGGCACCCAGGTGTGGATAAAGGATGTGCAGTTTACCCTGGATATTATACAAAGTGGTTATAAAAAAGCGGTGCAGCTATGGAAGGCGCTCTCGGTAGAGGAAAAAAACCAGAACCCCGACTGGATCGACCCTAAATTCAGCTTTACCGATGAACGGCTGATCGCCGATCAATTGCATGATTTCCCTTTGGTGGAGTTTGGCAAACAAATGTTTTACCAGGCCCACCATGTCATCAGTTTTGATATGCGGCCGCAGCCATCGTTCAATAAGGACTTTACACTGCTGATCCACAATTTTAAGAATAACGAGGCGGAGAAGATCGAAAACTTTATCCTTACCGATTCGGCGCGGCAGGTTGAGCGGCTTTATGCTATACTGGAAGACCTGGATAAAACGGTAAAATTTACGCCGATCAGTATTTCCATCCGCGAAGGCTTTGTGGACCGTGAGCAAAAGCTGGCCTGCTATACTGATCACCAGATATTCGACCGCTATTACAAGTACAAACTCAAAAAGGGCTACCAGCGCTCGCAGGCCATTACGCTGAAGGAACTGCGCGAGTTAAAGCCGGGGGATTATATCACGCACATCGACCATGGCATCGGCAAGTACGCCGGTTTGGAAAAGGTAGATGTTAACGGCAAAATGCAGGAAATGATCCGGCTGATCTATGCCGACAACGATCTGCTGTATGTCAACATCAACTCGCTTAATCGCATCTCGAAATACAGCGGCAAGGAAGGTACCGTCCCCAAACTCAACAAACTGGGCACCGATACCTGGGAGCGCCTGAAGAAAACCACAAAAAAAAAAGTTAAGGACATAGCCCGCGACCTGATCAAGCTGTACGCTATCCGCAAGGCGCAAACCGGGAACGCCTTTTCCCCTGATACCTACATGCAAACGGAGCTGGAGGCCTCTTTTATTTACGAGGACACCCCCGACCAGGAAAAAGCCACCGCCGACTTTAAAAAAGACATGGAATCGCCGCACCCGATGGACCGCCTGATTTGCGGTGATGTTGGTTTTGGTAAGACAGAAGTGGCCATCCGCGCCGCCTTTAAAGCAGTGGCCGACAGCAAGCAAGTGGCTATTTTGGTGCCGACCACCATTTTGGCGGCCCAGCACCATAAAACCTTTACCGACCGTTTGAAAGGCTTTCCCTGCAACATCGATTATGTAAACCGGTTTAAGTCGGCCAAACAGATCAAAGAGACGTTGGAAAAGCTGAAGGACGGCAAGGTGGATATCATCATCGGCACCCACCGCCTGGTGAGCAAGGATGTAAAGTTTAAGGACCTGGGGCTGATGATTATCGACGAGGAGCAGAAATTCGGGGTATCCACCAAAGAGAAGCTGAAAACCATGCGCGCCAATGTGGATACGCTGACGCTTACCGCTACACCCATTCCGCGCACGCTGCATTTTTCGCTGATGGGCGCACGCGATTTGTCCATCATTTCCACCCCGCCGCCCAACCGGCAGCCGGTGGTGACGGAATTGCATGTGTTTAATGATACTTTGATAAAAGAAGCCATCGAGCACGAGATGGAACGCAACGGCCAGATATTTTTTATCCATAACCGCGTGAACGACCTGCCCCAGCTTGGCGGCATGATCCATAAGCTGGTGCCCAAAGCGCGCGTGGGCATTGCCCATGGCCAGCTGGAAGGTGATGCGCTGGAAGATGTGATGCTGAAATTTGTGAACGGCGAATACGATGTGCTGGTGGCCACCACCATTATCGAGGCCGGTTTGGATATCCCCAATGCCAATACCATCATCATCAACTATGCCCATATGTTCGGCCTGAGCGACCTGCACCAGATGCGGGGCCGCGTGGGCCGCAGCAATAAAAAGGCGTATTGTTATTTGCTGAGTCCGCCATTATCCACGCTCACCAGCGAGGCGCGCAAACGGCTGAGCGCTATCGAAGAGTTCAGCGACCTGGGCAGCGGCTTTAACGTGGCCATGCGCGACCTGGACATCCGCGGCAGCGGCAACCTGCTGGGCGCCGAGCAAAGCGGCTTTATTGCCGAGATCGGATTCGAGATGTACCACAAGATACTGGACGAGGCCATACAGGAACTGAAAGACGATGAATTCTCCGGCTTGTTCACAGATGAAAAGCCGAGGCCTTTTATCTCCTTCACCCAGATCGATACCGACCAGGAGATCCTGATCCCCGATGAATACGTCACCAATATCGGCGAGCGGTACAACCTTTACACCGAGCTATCCAAACTGGAAAACGAAACCGAGCTGAAAGCCTTCCAGCAACAACTGCATGACCGCTTTGGCCCGGTACCCGGGCAGGTAGCCGACCTGCTCAATACCATGCGCCTGCAGTGGCTTGGCAAAACCATCGGCTTCGAAAAAATATCCCTCAAAAAAAATGTACTGCGCGGCTATTTCATTGCCAACCAGCAATCGCCCTATTTTGAAACCGACGCCTTCAGGCAGGTGCTATCTTTTGTACAGGCCAACCCGCGCAGGTGCAATTTAAAGGAAGTGAAAAATTCGCTGCGGCTGAGCATTGAAGGGGTTAATAGTATTGACCAGGCGGTGCGGTTGCTGAGTGAGATTGGGGAGCCGGTTGGGGTGTGAGCGTGCCGGTAACCAATCTGTTCGCGCAGGCTACAGGAAATGTTTTTTCAACTGGGCAGACCTCCGTCCCCGCAGGTTTTCTCGCAGAGGAACTTGCGCTGTAGCCCCTATTAGGTAAATTGCTTATTTTAAATGGTCGCATAAATCTACAGTAAAAAACTCCAGTGGCTAAACGCACCCCAATATCTCACACTTTGAATCATCCGCACGAATAAGTACGATACTGGTGGGTAGGTAACACCGTTCCAACAATTTTTCCACCCTGAAAGATCAAATCCCATCCAATTCCCTATATTAGCCTTACCCCATCAACCTGACAGATATGAAAGCCAAATTTACCCTGCTTTGCATTACCGTTTTAACTACAAGCGCCGCCTTTTGCCAAACTTATATTAAAAATGTCACCGTTGTTGATGTAGTAAAGGGAAAGCTTATCCCGGATCAAACCGTAACCATAAACGGCGATATTATATCGGATATAGCGGCCTCGAAAAAAGTAAACATTCCGGCAAATGCTAATGTAATTGACGGCGCCGGAAAGTTTTTAATGCCGGGGCTTACGGATGCGCATGTGCATTTTTTTCAAAGCGGGGGATTATACACCCGGCCCGATGGACTTGACCTGCGTAAATACATGCCTTACGACCAGGAGATTGCCTGGGGGCACGAGCATATGGACGAATTTTTACGCCGCTACATGAGCGCGGGCATCACCACCGTTGTTGACCCCGGCGCCACCTTCAACTTTTTAAAAGAGCGCGACAGCCTGAAAAATAAAAGCTACGCCCCTGCTATTTACATGGCAGGCCCGCTGATCACCACTTATGAGCCAGCGGTATTTAAAAGTTTGAAAAACGATGAGCCGTTTAACCTGGTCACTACTCCGGATGAGGCCCGGGCCTACATCCAAAAACAATTGCCCTACCGTCCCGATTTTATAAAGATATGGTACATCGTACTGGATAAGGACAAAGAAGCCGGCGCCCGCAAGTTTGAACCGGTTGTAAAGGCGGCCATCGACGAGGCTCACAAAAACAATTTAAGGGTAGCGGTGCATGCTACGGAAAGGATCACGGCGCAGCTGGCCATTGAAAGCGGCTGCGATTACCTGGTGCACGAAGTGGATGACGAGGTGGTAACGGACGAGTTTATAAAATTACTGATCAGCCATAAAGTGGTGCTTTGCCCGACCATGATCGTTGAGGATGGCTTTGTAAATACTTTTGGCCAAAATACCCGGCCATCGTACTATGAGTTCACACGCTCGAACCCCGATCAGTTGGGCTCGCTTTATGATTTGAAGCATATTGCCGATACTGCTTTGGTGAACCGCTATAAAAAACGGATTGCCGCAAGGGCCGCCTCTTTTTCGCACGATGATTCGGTAAGGATGGTGAACCTGAAGAAAATGGCCGATGCCGGCGTTAACATCGCGGCAGGTACAGACGCGGGCAACCCCGGCGTGATGCATGCGTCCTCGCTATTTGCCGAATTAATGGCTATGAAGCAAAGCGGGATGAGCAACTGGCAGATCTTACGGTCGGCTACGGTTGGCGGCGCCATGTCTGTAGGTAAGGAAAACGAATTTGGCAGCATAACCAAAGGCAAAAAAGCCGATATGATATTGTTAAACGCCAACCCGGCCGACAGCCTGGAGTCGCTTAAAAAAATAAGCCTGGTGGTCAACAGGGGAAATGTTATTTCGCCCGATACCCTGATTAAAGAAACGCCGGCAGCGCTGGTTCAACGGCAGTTAAACGCCTACAACGCACGGAACATTGAAGCTTTTATGGAGCCCTATGCCGATGATATTGAGTTTTATGATTACCCCGATAAACTGCTTGGTAAAGGCAAGGACGCATTGCGCAAGGTTTACAGCGCCGTTTTTAACAAATTTACCGCGTTGCATTGCGAACTGAAAGGCAGGATGGTACAGGGCAGTGTGGTAATCGACAACGAAAAGGTTGCCGGTATCGGCAAGGGAGTTATCAATGGCATCGTTATTTACAATATCGAAAATAACAAGATCAAAAAGGTTTATATCGTAGAATAAAGATTTAACTAAACAATCTTCGCCGGTGAAATTTTACAAAAAAGGGCAGCAGCGCCAGGTAGCCCAGAAATGACAGAATATCGGACATTTTACCTCCGTGCCTGATGGGATGAAGTGCCTGGAGATCGACCAGCATTATATAAAAGTGTACCAATACGATCAGCACAAGGCCGAAGATTGCTATTGCGGCTACATTTTTCATGACCAAAATGTTTGTTTAATTAATGAATGGGTGAGTACGCGAATTGCTGCTTATCAGCTGGATTTCATTGTATTAACATTCAAACAACCAGGTTGTTTGCGCTTGTGCACGTTTCGTTATTTTTAAACATTACTTTTGAAGCTAAAAATTTGTACATGCCCGCGCTGATCGATCTTTCTCACACCATTTTTGATGGTTTAATCACTTACAAGGGCCTGCCCGCGCCCATCATCTGCGATTACCTGAGCCGGGAAAACTCCAAAGCGTTTTATGAAGAAGGCACCGAGTTCCAGATCGGCAAGATCGAGATGGTGACCAATACCGGCACTTACCTGGATTGCCCGTTTCACCGGTTTGCCCATGGTAAGGATCTTTCGCAAATTGGCCTGGAGCAATGCGCAGAGCTGGATGCTATTACCGTTTATGCAAAGGGTGCCGGCGCAATTGGAAAGGAGCATTTCGAGGGAAAAGATTTAAAAAGCAAAGCAGTGCTGATTTATACCGGTTGGGCCAGGCATTGGAATACGCCGGAATATTTTGAAGGCCATCCTTACCTTACCGAAGATGCCGCAATTTATCTAAGGGAGGCCAGCGCAAAACTGGTAGGTATTGACAGCCACAACATCGATAATACCGGCGGCCGCAGCCGGCCGGTCCATACCACCTTGCTGGGCGCCGGAATATTGATCTGCGAGCATCTGTGCAACCTTGACAAATTACCCGAAAGCGGGTTCAGGTTCAGTGCCGTTCCCCCGAAATTTGAAGGCGCCGGCACATTCCCTGTAAGGGCATATGCCAGTTTGAACCTTTGAAATTAACCGGTCGCGGTATTAAATGGTAGGTTTTTCGCAAAACCGAGCATCCGAAATCACCTCACCCGTTTGTAAATATCCTTCAAATTCCTGCCCATTTCCTTGTAGTCGAGGCCATACCCCACCACAAATTCATTTTCGATCTCGAATCCCACATACTTCAGCTCCTCGATCTTTTTAAGCAATGCTTTAGGTTTAAGCAACAGGGAGCACAGCTTAATAGAAGCGGGCTGCTTTAAACGTAATTTTTCGAGTAAATAATGCGCCGTGTTTCCCGTATCTACAATATCTTCTATCACCACCACATGGCGGCCTTTTATGTCCATGGCAAAGTCAATATCGTCCCTTATTTTGAGGCTGCTTTTAGTGCCGCCGTAGTAGGAGGCCAGTTTGGTAAAAGTAATTTCGCAGGGGATATCGATCTGCTTGATCAGATCGGCGATAAACAGAAAGCTGCCGTTTAAAACGCCGATAAACACGGGTACAACATGTTTGTAATCGTTGCTGATCTGTAAACCAATGGTTTTTATGCGTTGATCAATCGCCTCGGCTGTTAAAAGGGGCTCAAACTCCAGGTCGGCAATTTTGGTTTTCATGCCACTAATGTAATAAAAAAGAGGAGATTAAAGTAATATTAAGGAGGATGCCGTATAGCTCTCCTCCTATCAGCTCAGCGCTTTCATCAGCTGATCAAACTCGGCCCGCAGCGCGGCTAATTCGCTTTCCAGGCGACTTACCCTCGCTTCCAGTCCGCTGTTACCGCGGCCGGAGGGCTCGTCTGCGTCGTCGTCCGCGTTAAGGTCCGGCTCGCCGCCAAGCAAATGGGCATAACGGGCCTCTTTTTGCCCCGGCCGCCTCGGCAATTGCACCAGGAACGGCATTTCGGGGCTGCTCAATCTATCCAAAACCGCCTGCACTTCCTCTATCGACTCAAACTCATGCATTCTGCCCGAGTTGGTATTCAACTCCCCCGGCGTTTGCGGTCCGCGCAATATCAATAAACAAATAATAGCCACTTCTGCGGGGAGCACCGGGAATACGATTGCAAAGTTGTGCTTATATTTTACCGCACGGTCCGAGCCGCCGGTCGCGGTTGACACCAGTCCGCGCTTTCGCAGTGAGCCCAGGGCCGTGGCCACCGTGTTATCATCATATTGAACCACCGGTTTACGCGAGGTTTTTTGATTGCAGGCGGCCACCAGGCTATTAATAGTCATGGGGTAATAGTCGGGCGTGGTTTTGCTTTTTTCCATCAGGGCGCCCAGCACGCGCAGCTCTTCGGCATTCAGTACGGGCAGAGTGATTGGTGAATCCATACGGCGAAGATAGCAGATTTTTCGTGATGACTCGTTGTCAAAGGCACTCAAGAGAGCTGCGCCGTTTCGGATTTTTTACACATTGGTTCACTCACACGGCGTTCGACATTCCGCATTTAAAAACATCCGTAATCGAAAATCCGAAATTCATTAAATCTGAAATCGAACGTCCGAAATCCGAAATAAACACCGTTCTTTGCATACACATGTCTCTTTTTATCGCATCGTTAAACTCCGGCAGCAATGGCAATTGTTACTATATCGGTAACAGCCATGAGGCTGTACTGATAGACGCTGGTATTTCCTGCCGCGAGACTGAAAGGCGCATGCTGCGCCTGGGCTTATCCATGCGTAAGGTAAAAGCTGTCTTCATTTCGCATGAGCATTCCGACCATATCAACGGCGTCTCCGTCCTTGCGAAAAAATACCAGCTTCCTGTATACATCACGCCGGCCACGCTGATGCGCGGCGGCCTGGCCATTGATGAATATCTGCTCCGTCCGTTTGCTGTCGCGCATGTAGCAATGATCGGCGAGCTGCAGGTAACCGCATTTCCCAAATTTCATGATGCCGTCGACCCCTGCAGCTTCGTAGTCTCCTTCAACAACATCAGGGTGGGCATATTTACCGATATAGGCATTGCCTGCCAAAACGTGATCAGCCATTTCAGTCAGTGCCATGCTGTTTTCCTGGAAGCAAACTACGACGACGATATGCTCGACAAGGGCGGCTATCCTTATCACCTCAAGCGCCGGATCCGCGGCGGCAACGGCCATTTATCCAATAAACAGGCCGTCGAACTTTTTACGAAACACAAAGCCCCCTATTTAAGCCATTTACTCCTGTCGCACCTGTCAAAAAACAATAACCATCCCGACCTGGTTCAACAATTGTTTAATGCCTGCTGCGGAGATACCGAGATCATCGTCGCCTCACGCTTTGTGGAATCGGCGGTTTATCAAATCGATGGCCAGCTGGTTGCGGCCGGTTCAAGACTGAAAACGATAGAAGAATTAAAAGCCCTGCAGACCAGTTTGTTTTGACATCGCACAGCGACAAGATGGGTCGCCCAAGCGTTACACCATGTTGCCGGTGATCTTTCCGCTCCAGTACCAGGCTTTGCGGGGGTCCTGGCGCAATACGCCGTCGAACAGGTTTTGGTACGACTCGCGTTTGTCCTTAAAAAATGAGGTGTCTTCCAGCTTCTCCAGCAGCTCGGCCTTTAGTTGCATCAGGAATTGTTTATATAAACCTGCCAAAACATCATTTTTTGAAGCATCAGCAAGCACCAGGTGGAAGCTGATGTGCGCGTCGATGGCCTCCGTTACCAGGTTTTTATCCGCTGCTTTATTTCGTTTGCTTAAAAAGTGTTCCAGCTTGGATATGTCATTACCGGTGCGGTGGGTAGCGGCCTGTTCGGCAACTTTCATTTCAAGTATTTGCCGCACGTCGGCAATGCTTTGTGCGCTGGCCCGTTTCATCCGGTGGCTGAGCGGCTCATTAAAGCCCGAGTTCTCCTCAACAAAAGTGCCCACGCCCTGCTGTACCCTTAAAAAGCCGGAGTTGACCAATATTTTTACCGCCTCGCGAACCGTGGACCGGCCCACACCATAGTTATGCATCAATTCGGCTTCAACAGGCAGCTTCTGGTTTACTTTATAGCTTCCTTTTAATATCTTTTCCTGCAAAGCGGAGGCAAGTTCGTCGGCAAGGGACTTTCGGGGGATTAGGTTTGGACTCATCGCATCATCTGATGAGTAAAGATAATGCCGGGGAATATAATTAACAAGTGGTTTAAATTTAATTTTATGTTAAGTTTAAGGTAGGTTTTATAAAGAAAAAAGGGCCATCGGTACGACATTTTAGGTTCGACTTCAGACCCTTGTTAATATTGCTTATTTAACTTTTTAGTTGCCGGCGGGAACTACCGGAGCGACACCACAGAAGGCGCCGATGCCCAGTGATAACAAATATTTCACCACAATATTGGCCAGGGCCTTAATGAAAACTCCACCCGGAATTATCGTGGCCAGTGCACCAAGCACCGTCTGCAAAATTTCGTCTTCGGTTGAATTGCCATCTAAAATCCCGCAAATAATTTTCTTTAGTTCCGCCAGTATTTTGGCGCCAATACCGGGTAAAAATGCTTCGGGCGCGGTCACACCGGCAGGCGCCAGGGTGGCTTTTGCCTCAAACCTTTTGCTTTGCAATTGCAGTGCCCGGTTGTAATACTCACCTAACGCTGCCCGCACATCTGCTTCCGTTGGCACGGCCAATTTTGAAAGATCTTTTAATTGCGCTTTCGCGTCCCTGACGCTAAGCGGCTCATTTTGTTCGTTAAATAAAAACATGGCTTTTCCAGTTAATGATTTTTTAATCCCCCAAATCTCAATCGTTTACCAAATAGCCGGTACCGTATTTAAAGCCTTAATAACGAGGGTGTTTTTACGGTTCCAAAAAGGTTTATATCACCCAATTGCATTCTTCAAAATAGCCTGACCTTGCGGCAATTAACGTATTAAAAAAATCACTTAATCCCTTACAGTTATGCCAGTTCAATTAACAAAAACACCTAAAAAACATCATCACGCGGCCAGTGTGTTTAGTAATGGCGCCACCGTTCAATCAGCTACACAAAGTTCAGTTCATCAAAACGGCGCTGACCTGCTGGTTGACACACTTACTCCGGGCCCCGCAGATTCATTTAACCTTGTGGTAAACAAGGAGGTGATCAGACAAATGGTTCAAACCTATCGCGATAACCACCGCGCGGATCCCAGCTGTTTAAAGTTTATTCATTTCAACCTTAAGGAGCTTATCCAGCTTTTTATTGACAACGACGCCATGGATGCGACCAAGCTGCTTAGCGACCAGTTGGATAACCTTGAATATTGGGGGGCCAAGATTTACCTGGGGAACCATTACGACTTAAGCACGGTGCCGCCAAGCGACATGGATCCGAATCCATACCTGCACATGGATACAGCGATTGTTTGCAACACCAAACTGAATGCTGCAACGATGGTATGGGAAGATCAGTTAAAAGACACCTCGGCCAACGGCAATTCCGTATCAATTCCGGGTGCCGGAGATGGCTTGGACAGAGGTTCGATTTGCCCGCCAAACTGCCCGACTATTCCTTCGACGCCTGGCGCCGATGGTTATATTCAACAAGATATATTGCCGTAAGCACGTTTTCTCACGGATAGTACAGGGGCAGGACACGATCTTGCCCCTTTTTTTTCTTATTCTTTCCCCGCCTGTCGCAACTGCTTCGCCACACACGGCAAATCCGCCTTTAATATTTCCTAATGCGCCGCCTTAAAAAAATTTGATTATCAGTTGATTATTCCAAAAACGACTGGTATATTCGTTTGTCCGGCAGACGATAACCAAACCGATTTGTTACTCCGTTTTCCATACCATTTACTGGCCGAGTGGACTTGTTTCATCGCATCACTTATTTTACTAAAAAACCTATGGTCGCCTATCGCATTGCTGACCAAAATTTACCTCTTTCTCGTGGTTTTTGTTGAAACCATTTGCCGTTATGTTATTATCTATAACAACCAATGGGTCTATAATTTTTCCATGGTCGCCGAATTCATTTTTGGTATGTGGGTTATTCCAAAGCTTGGCGACTTTAAAAAGGCCAGGCCCATTACGCTGGCTTGTTTTGTCTTATTTTTTGTATGCTACATCGCGGATTTGATACGTCACCGGGGAATCGACATTTATTTTGATAACAGCTACACCATCGGTTCGGCCATCATGATCTGCCTGTGCGTTTATTATTACTACACGATTTTTTTTAAAGAAGAGTATACAACGCTATCTGCCGACCCGGTGTTTTGGTTTATATCCGGCTATTTTATTTATTACACTGCAACCACCGGGTTCGACACGTTTTTTGAAGAATTGGAAAAGATCCCGGTTGGCAGCGATATTCCGCTGGGGACGGTCATCATGGATGTGACCAACCTTATTTTATATGGCTTTTGGACATTTTCATTTATATGCCTGAGGAACAAAAGAAAATATATGCTGCAATTATAGCAACCACCCTGGTGTTTTTGCTGGTGAGCTGCTGCCTGATCCTGCTGGTGGTAACCTATAATCGCCGTAAAAAAAGGCATATCGACGAAAAAGAGATGATGAGGCTGACCTTTGAAGCGGAACTGTTTAAAGCCCGGCTAGAAGTGCAGGAGCAAACCCTGCAAACCATCGGCGCGGATCTGCACGACAATATTGGGCAGTTGTTAAGCCTTACTTCGCTAACGCTTAGCTCGATAGAAGTTCCCGGTTCAGATAAAATCAGCACGAAAATTAACAATGCTCTCGATCTTACGTCACGGGCCATGAAGGAAATGCGCTCGCTGGGCCACCTGCTGCAGGGTGATCAGCTGGTGGCCCTGGGACTGTGCGAGGCCATCAGGCAGGAGATCAGCTGGCTGGAGCGCCCGGGCAGATATGTGATCAGTTATACCGAGACGGCCGATATGCCTGCAGCGCGCAGCCCCTCAAAGGACCTGATCTTTTTCAGGATACTGCAGGAGATATTCAACAATATCATTAAACATGCCGCTGCTACGCACATCGATATTGTGCTGGATCATAAAGATGGTAACCTGGTGTTATCCGTCAGCGATGACGGCGTTGGGTTTACCATTGACGAAATTCCGTTGCAAAAACATGGGATAGGCCTGCAAAATATTAAAAAGCGGGTCGGTATTATCGGTGGCGAGACCAGCATTATCTCAAAACCGGGGGAGGGGTCGAAAATAGTGGTTAGTGTGCCTTATCCGTGACAGGCTATTTGCTGATTTAACTGTTTGATAATTTGGATTTTAGTTTTTATATTGGCTTTAATTAACCGAGATCTTTGAGATCCTAAACTTTTGAAATGCGCGAATTAAATTACTGTTATCTTCCGATGGTTCCTGACTATGTGGAGTCGATATGCGTCTGTTCTTAATATTCTATAGCTGTGATATGCCACAAACGTAAACTGTTGTACAGGGTGTTTTTACGGTATATAAAAGGCGAAAACGCTTGGGCTGGGCTTTGCAACAATGTAGAGATTCGTATTTCGGAACTTGATTAATTTTAATTTTTAAACCCATAATGTCATGAAAAATTTATTGTTAATCGCGGGTGTATTCTTCCTTTTTGAAGCCTGTCACCAAAATAAGCAAGAGCGAGTGGCTGTTTTACCCACAGCAAAGTGTATTCCTGCGTCGCCGACTACCTCAGGCTCTCCCCCGGCAAATACTTACACGTTAGATGGCAATCGCGTCAGTGATGCCATAAAATATGTAAATTATTTTCAAAATAGCGGGAACCCGGATAATTTCGATCAAGGGTTACATTATAGCGTTTTTTATAAAGCGCGAGCAATAAAGTCTATTTATGATGCGATACCAAAAACCACCTGTGATGGGATCAGATTTTATTTTGGAAAGACTTCAAGATCAGATAACCATTTTATGTTAATTCCAGTCGCGACCCTCAATGGTGTGCCGGATCCAACTTGTCCCGATGTGAAAGATCATACTGATTATTTTTTGACAACGTCACCTGGTTACGCTCCCTCTACCCCCGAGGGCGGCCCCGCCTTACCGGGTTCTTTGTTTGGAATTAATTGCCCGATAGGAAACGATGATTGTCCTCAAACTACCCATTACATAAACTGCGACGATGCTAAACAATTTGCAACATATTCAAAAAAAGAACAGATGAACGCCACAAGTGAATGGTTTGACGCGGAGGTTATTAAAGAGATGATCGACCTGATTCCCACTAATGGCGGCATCCGATTTTATTTTGGGAAACATTCGACGGCCGGCAATCATGATAACATTCCGAGGCACGGCATTATTATGATGATTACTGAACGGCAGAAGGAGCAAGAAGTTGACACATTGATATGTCTTCCTAAGGATCAGGGCAAGCATGACCTTTTTAAAAAACTCAGGAAGCTTTATCGTCTCACTGGTGGCGGCACCAATAATGGTGAAGAATGTCCAACTAATTGTCAGGGCACCAAGTTACCATAACATTAAAGCAGAATAAAGCCATGTTCGATTTTCTAACCGTAAGTACCGGGGCCGAATTATTCGGCTTAACTACGGCGATTATTTGTTTAAGAAATGACCAAAGCCTAATTTGGAGAGGTCAAATTTTGTTTCTCCTGATTACGTGGCTTGTTGAAATTGAAGGGTATAATTTAAAAAAAGATTATGTAAATGCTTTGGTAGCAAAAACAGATCTTCCACACGGCAATGTATGGCTATACAATATTTTACTGATTTTCCAGGCAGTTTTTATTAGCCTGGTGTTTTATGATGTGGTAAAAGTATACGTTAACAGCAAGTACTTTATCATTGTTGGGCTTGCTGTTCTTGCTGTTTTTTATGCGATCGACCTCAGCCAGCATGGTGTATTTAAGAAACACAATAATACCACCCTGGTAATGTCGATACTATTTGTGATCTATAGCTTTTCTTATTACTACTACCTGATAAATGAACGCCAACATCATAACATTTTTAAACTTGCGCCTTTTTGGTGGGTTACTGGAACCTTATTTTTCTTTTTTGGACAAATTGCCTCGACTGTCTTTTTTCAAATATTATCGACTATCGAAATAAAATTCATCACGACCTATACGATTTATAAAATATTGAATGTGATTTTATATGGATGCTGGTCTTATTCATTTATCTGTAGAAAATGGTTAACGAACAAGTCAGAAATCTTGTTATAATCACGACTGCTATCTTCCTAATTGCCCCGGCTTTCGTTGTTGTTTACATTTTCGTTTATAACAACCGCAAAAAGCGGCATATCCTGGAAAAGCAGCAAATGCAGCTTTCCTTCGAATCGGAACTCGCCAAAACCCAACTCGAAGTTCAGGAGCAAACCATGCAAACCATCGGTGCGGAACTCCATGACAACATCGGCCAGTTGCTGAGCTTAACGTCGTTAACGCTGAGCTCTGTGGAGCTGAATAACAAAGCCAAAGCCCGGCAAAAGATCGACGATTCTATCGATCTTACGCTTCGGTCTATCAAGGAAATGCGGCTGCTGGGGCATTTGCTGCAGGGCGATCAGTTGGTGGCCGTGGGGCTGGTGGAAGCCATCAGGCAATTGGTAAGCTGGATGGAACGGTCGGGCCGGTTTGAGATCGTCTATACTGCGGGGGATGAGATAGCTGCAAACCGCAATGCGGATAAGGATTTGATCATCTTCCGCATTACACAGGAGATCTTCAACAACATTATTAAACATGCGGCGGCTACTGAGATTACCATAGACCTGGATTATGCCGGGGGGTTGCTGGAACTTCGTATCGCCGATAACGGTGTTGGTTTTGTGGCTGATGAGGCGCCACTTGTCGGCCATGGCATGGGTATTCAAAACATCCGCAAACGAGCAGGTATTATCGGCGGCGAAGCGGTCATTTCGTCGGACAAGGGCGCAGGCACGCAAATTATCGTTTCAATTCCATATCCTTAAAAATGGAAAATAATAAAATACATATTGCAATAGTCGACGATCATACCCTGTTCAGAAATGGCGTCGCGGCGCTGATGGCCGAGTTTGATGAGCTGCAGGTGATTTTCGAGGCGGAAAACGGGCAGCAAATGCAACAGGCGCTGTCCAAACATAAGCAACCGGATGTTATCCTTATGGATATTAACATGCCGGTGATGGATGGGTACGCGTCAACAAAATGGGTTAAACAAAATTATCCAAAAGTGCGCGTGCTGGCGCTGAGTATGTTCGAGGATGATAAAGCGGTGATACAAATGATCAAATGCGGCGCCGGCGGCTATGTATTGAAGGAATCGCGGCCGCGGGAGCTGCTGGAAGCGATCAGGGCCATCCATGAAAAAGGGGTTTATATCAACGAAATGGTTTCGGGCAAACTGCTTCGCTCGGTAGCTGATAAAGACGATGCGCCCGACATCTCCAAAAAAGAACTGGAGTTTTTGCGGCTATGCTGCTCCGAGCTTACCTACAAAGAAATTGCCGACCAGATGTTCGTAAGCCCGCGAACAGTAGATAATTATCGCGAGGCGCTGTTTTTAAAGCTCAACTTAAAATCGCGCAGCGGCCTGGTGCTTTATGCGATCCAAAATGGAATATTTACATTTGAGTAGAGCCAGGAACCAAGAACCAGGAGTCAAGACAAAAAACATATGATATTCCTGCCTGACTCTTGTCTCTTGATTCCTGATTCCTATCTTGGCTCCTGCATTTTGCATCTTGATTCTCTAACCTATGGAAAGAAGATCCGTTATCAAAAGCCTCGCCGGGCTTGCCGTATTGCCGGCATTACACATCAACCCGGTCAGCAGCGATAGAAAGCCCGTGCTCCGTATTGCGCACCTTACCGATGTGCATTTAAAAGATAAATGGGACGCCCCGGCGCGCTTTGCCCGGTGCCTGCATCATGTACAGCGGCAGCCCAATGTGGATATGATCCTGAATGGCGGCGACATCGTATTTGATATGAACAAGGAAAACCTCGACACCATTCAAACACAATGGAAACTCTGGCACTCAACCATAAAATCCGATTGCAGTTTGCCAATGCACTACGTTTTAGGCAATCATGACATCTGGTGGAACGAAAACGACAAGGGACAGGCGCGATATGGCAAGCAATTCGCCATGGAGCAACTGCAGCTTTCGGCGCCTTATTACAGTTTTGTGAAAAGGGGGTGGAAATTTATTCTGCTGGATAGCGTCCATCTCGACATCGACAATACCTGGTACATCGGCGCCCTGGGCGATGAGCAGTTCGCCTGGCTGGAAAATGAATTAAACTCAACGCCGGCTGATATGCCGGTTTTAGTGATGTCGCATATCCCGCTGCTGACCGCAACCAACATGGTGGACGATCAAACAAAAGTGAACAAATGGGAGGTGCTGGGCGGGGACATGCATACCGATATTTCGAAGATCATCGCCTTGTTTTATAAACACTCTAATGTTAAGCTTTGCCTCAGCGGCCATATTCACCTGCGCGACAAGGTGGTTTACAACAATGTTACCTATTTATGCAATGGTGCGGTGAGCGGCGCCTGGTGGGAGGGCAATAAACGCGAAACCGCGCCCGGCTACGGCCTGATCGACCTTTATGCCGACGGCAGCTTTAACGAGCAATATGTGAACTATTAGCTTAACACCGGCTTATTGGCAACATGGTTTATCGGAAACCGAACTCCATTCGTGGCCGACGTTTGTCATCAGCAACGCGTTATCGAAATGAACCGAGCCTTTGGGAAATACCTGTTCATCTTCAAAATAACTTGACCTTACCCGGCTTACTTCAAGTGGCTGTACTTCCCAATGATCGGTATCGAGATATAAGCCTTCGTATTTATTTCCATTGGGGGAAAACCCTGTTGCGCCGGCCTTAAAAAACGCCGAGGCCGTGGCGAGGTCCTTAAATATCGAACCCGGGGTTAAATCGGTGCTTACCGATGCATCCACGCTTATTGTGATACCGTCCGAACTTTCAAAGGCTACATGATAATCAGGATGCTCTTCTTTCACGTCAAATTTCGCCCTGAAATGCTTTCCTGGGAAAACCCGGCCGCCGGCAAAAGTGTTAAACGCCGATGAGGTGTCTCTTCGGGGAATATAAACGCCTTCCTTAATTCCCCCGTTTTCCATCCATTCCACGGCGAAACGGTGGGCGCCATTCTCGGAACCGAAGCCCGTGAAGGCCGGCAGCCCTTTGGGCCGCACTTGTTTCAGCCTGATCAGGCAAATGCCGCCAATGGCCTTGCCGTTAACAATTTTTGGCGTAAACGGCGGCGGGATAACCCTTCTTGCAACTTCAGGGTCAATCGTAAAATTAACCAGCATCCGCCGGTCGATTATCCCCTTAATGGTTGGGATTTTCATGAGTTCATAAAGATATGGACGTTCTACTATTTCCAGCAAAATTGGCCTGCAATAAAAGCTGCCGCCATATAGGTAAGCGCCGATGCAAGCAATTTTCCAATTACAAACTTCCTGTCGTAATTGATATAAATCGCATTGCTGACTTCCAAAATAAGTCCGAAGCTCCCAAAACAGATCAGCCCCAGTTTCAGGTGCGATAAAACGTTCCCCAACAGCACATAGTTCACGCCTACCTTTTCATAAAACAAGGTAAACAATGCCCCAAACAGGAAGCTTAGTAAGGTGCTGTATAAATAGCTTTTGTTGCTTTCGGGCCGCCAGGTTTGCGGAGTTAACGCCTGTGTGTTATGAAATAAAAAGCCGATAATAAACCATTCGATGCAGATATTGCAACGCCTATGCAAATAGCCGAAAAGACAAAATGCGTTACGGTCATGGTGGTAAGTTTATTTAAAGTTAAGGATATTTATATATATCGCTCATTTACAGTAAAAAAATTTAAACGGGCATTTTGCCCAGGCAAAATACATGCCCCCTAAAACATTACTTAACAAATGCCGTTTTATAGGCAAATGATAAAATTATGCGTTTATTAAAATATATTATTGTTGGGGCCGCAGTAGGTTACGGCATTAACTACATTACCAAGAAGGGTGAGGACGGGCGTTCCATACTCGACGATTTAACTGATAAAGCTCCTGATTGGTTCGAACATGCCAAGCGGTTTACCGAAGAAACCGTTGGCAACATCAGCAGGAATATAAAAGGGCAACCCTGACTGGTAGTTTAGCTAAATTTCACCAAAAAACAATGCATTCCCTGATTAAAGCGGTAGCTGATATCGAAATTGTAAAGGGTGCAGATGTTTTTCATAATGGCCAGCCCCAGTCCGGTTCCGTCTGATAAACGGCCCTTATAAAACCGTTCAAAAATGGCGTTTTGGTCAAGCGGGGCGCTATCGCCGGTATTTTGAAAGCACATTACATTGCCGGTTAACCGGATTTCGATCCGCCCGTCGTTTTTATTATGGCGGATGGCATTGCTGAACAGGTTATTGATTAATACATCTACCAGGTACTTGCTGGCGCTAATTTCCAGGTCAACCAGCTGATAATCCAACGTTATGTTTTTATTGTGGACCATTTCGTTAAACTGCTGGGCTTTGTCGAGTATAATGGTTTTCAGGTTCAATTTTTCGGTGTCATTCAGCAGGTTGTTGTCTATTTTTACCAATAGCAGCAACGATTGGTTCAGCCGGCTGAGGCGGCCGGCGGCCGAATAAATATCGGTTATCTGGGCAAACTGGTCGGGGCTTAGCTTCTCGTCCTGTATTAACATATCCAGCTTGGAGGTAATCACTGCCAGTGGCGTCATCATTTCGTGCGAAGCATTTTCGGTAAATGTTTTTAGTCCCTGGTACTCGGTTGTCACCCGCGACGACATTTTTGCCACTGCGTCACTAAGGTCTTTAAACTCGTCCACGCTGGAAGCAACGGTGTCAATTTTGGCTGTATCGGCCACGTTAAACCTTTTTACCTGCTGCAAAATATGGTAAAAAGGTTTCCATAAACCATTTAATACAAACCTGTTGGTCACCACCATAATGCACAGCAAAACCGCTGTAAGTGCCAGTGTAATTGCCGAAATGATCTGGATTAAATATTCTGTATTCTCCCGCGATTCAACAATGGTAACCAGGTAGGGCTGGCCATTTACCTTAATAAGGGCCGATACAGCGCGGCCGGCCTCGGCCTTTTTCTCTCTGGGGCTATTATAAGGGGTATCAAAAAATCTTGTTGCAAAACTGCTGACGTTAGTTTTAACAAAGGTCGTAATATCTTCATCAAAGTCTACTTGTCTGGGCAGATGGTGATTCTGGTTTACATAATCAATTACCTCAGCCACCTCTTCGCTAAGGTCGGCGTCAAGCTGCTGCCTGGCGATGTGATTAATAATCAGATAATAAACAATGCCGGATATCAGCAGCACGGATACGCTGATCACAATGCTCGCTTTGTTGTAATGCGCAGATAATCTCATTGATCAGGCAAATTTATATCCTACCCCGTAAATGGTGGCAAAAAAGTCCTTCCCGCTAAGTTCCACCAGCTTTTTCCTCAGGTTTTTAATATGGGTATAAATAAAGTCAAAACTGTCCAGCATATCCATATCGTCTCCCCATAAATGTTCCGCTATCGCATTTTTCGACACTACTTTTCCTTTGTTTGCGATAAAATAAAGCAGCATATCGTATTCTTTCCGGGTAAGCACCATAATTTTATCGTTAACGGTTACTGTCCGGCCTAAAAGGTCGATAGCAATCTCGTTATAAATCAGGGTGTTGTTGCTGTCGAAAGATTTTCTTCGGAAGATGGCTATCAGGCGGGCCTTTAATTCGGCCAGGTGAAAGGGTTTGGTAATGTAGTCGTCGGCGCCAAGGTTTAGGCCCTTTATCTTATCGTCCAATGAGTTCCTTGCCGATATGATCAGCACGCATTCATTTCTCCCGGTCGATTTAAGGTAATCCAAAATGGAGAAGCCATCGCCATCCGGAAGGCCGATATCCAACAAAATGCAATCATAATTGTAAACCGCGATCTTTTGAATAGCGGTTTTCCGGTCTGAACAGGTCTCGCAAATACTGCCTTCCTCAGTAAAATATTTTTCTATGGTTTCGCGCAGACTTTGCTCATCCTCAATTAAAAGCAGTTTCAATAGTTAAATTTTTATTAAATCTATAACAAAAATTTGAAGCAAAACTGTAGAACCAAAAAGAGCCGTTGCCTGCGTATCAACTTTCTTACACATTTTTTCTTTTATCTTCAGTTTTGCTTCAAGTTTTAAAGCTATTTTTAGAACGAAGTCGGCTTAACAGCCTTTTAAATGCGTTTTTACTTTTCCTGCTTATGCCGAAGATATATATTGCCGCTTTGTTGTTTATTTTTTTCTCCTCAACCCTAAAGGGCCAGGATAACTACGAAATCCAGGTCTACGGGTCGGAAACTGTTGACGCTGGCCATACCATGGTGGAGCTGCACAGCAACTATACCTTTGACGGAAGCACAGACGTAACTGAAGGGGTTTTGCCCACACAGCACGTATTCCATGAAACTATCGAGATCACCCACGGCTGGACACCCTGGTTCGAAACAGGCTTTTACTTTTTTAATACGCTTGGCAGCGATGGCCGAAGCGCCTATGTCGGGTCGCATATACGCCCGAGGGTTGCGGTGCCCGAAAGCTGGAAATGGCCGGTGGGCGTAAGCTTGTCGATGGAGTTTGGTTTTCAAAAGGCGGAATATTCCGCTAATACCTCCACACTTGAGATCAGGCCGATTGTGGATAAGAAATGGGGGAAATTATATGTTGCCGTCAATCCCACTTTGGACCAAAGCTTCAAGGGTCCCGATCAAAACCGGGGTCTCATCTTTTCTCCTAACGTCAAGGTTAGTTATGACATCTCAAAAGTGGTGGCGCTCGGGCCGGAGTATTATGGCAGCACCGGGCCATTTTTTAACTACGATGCGTTCCAGGACCAGCAGCACCAGCTATTTATCGCTACGGACCTGAATTTTAACCCCAATTGGGAGTTTAATGCAGGGTATGGATGGGGATTTACCGATAATACCGACCGAAAGATATTTAAGATAATTTTAGGCAGAAGATTTTAATCCAGATTTTTTTAATGAAAATTTATGGCAGTGATTGAACCCAACCGGCGCGACATCCGGCAAGGAGCGCCCATCAAAAAACATTCGGCGTCTATCCGTTTATGGCACTGGCTAAACGCTGTTGTCATTTCCGGTTCGCTGCTTACGGTGTTGCTTCACTCGACATTATTAGACAACAGGCATAATGCAGGCGTAATTAAAGACCAGTTGAAGGAAGCCGGCGCCACGATAACTGACGATCAGGCCTTCCATGCCGCGCATGAGCTTGGCGACAGCGTGTGGGCTGTGCATACTTATTTTGGCTATGTGCTGGTCGGGTTGGTAGTTTTCCGGCTTTTGCTGGAGTTTTTTCAACTGGCTGATCAAAAGTTTTTGAGGGGACTTAAAAACGTTTATCAGCGATACAAGAGCATTCAACAAAACCGCGAACAGTTGCGACACGATTTTTGGGTAAAAACGCTTTACGCCATGTTTTACGTGATGATCATCGTTCAATGCATCACCGGTCTGTGCCTGGCGTTTGAGGATGATGTGCCGGCGCTGAAGGCCATACATGCTTTCCGCGAAATCCATTCGTTTACGATGTATTTAATCATCGGATTTATACTGGTACATCTCGCCGGGGTATTTTTAGCGGAAAGAAAAGACAGCGCCGGGATTGTGTCGGATATGATCAACGGCGGAAAGGAGTAGGGGCTGAATACCCGCAGATGGTTTGGCAACACCTTTGCCTGCAAGGTGCACAGTTATTTTTGACGCCTTAAAGCCGCGCCTTTCAGGCAAGTGCCCCGCTTAAGATGAATAGAATCCCCATCAGCACGAGCCAAAAATAAAAAAAGAAACTATTACCGTCTGTTTTTGCTGTAGTTTGCATAATGCCGGGTATTAATAGGTGTATGTTCCTTATCGTCTTTTATTAAATCCTTCAAAGCGCTCGTCCGGTCCGTCATACGCATCTGGCAAAGCACATCAACTGCCTTTTTTTGCCAGCACGATCTCGTCTATTTGCGCAATAAACTGGTCGGGGGTTTCATTTGGAAAACCGTCCCACTGAAATAATACTTTCCCGGTCTCGTCAACCAGCAAGGTATAGGGAAACTTGCCTTCCGAATTATATTTATCCGCCAACGCATCGTTAAGTTTTACCTGTTCCTTGCTTAACTGGTTCTTTTTTTGTCGCGGGAAGTCAGCCCTTACCAAAACCAGGTGATCTTGCGCGTAAGCTTCAAACGCGGATGATTCCAATATCTCTTTCCTTAGCCGGATACAGGGCCCGCACCAGTCGGAGCCTGAAAAATTAACCAATATCAGTTTATGCTGCCGGGCGGCCTCTGTTTTAGCTGTTTCAAAATCGCCCAGCCAGGTAACATCAGTAGCAAAGAACGCCATAAAAGCGATAACAAGTAGTTTCATGTTCAATTCAATTAACTTTATCTGCTTTATGTATTGCCAATTTACGCATACATTCTGTAGATAAAATGAAGTTTACGATAATATAATATGTTCGTCTAAAAATTAATAATGTATTAACAATTCCGTGTGCTTATTGTTACTTAAAGCCCAAATTCAGCGAAATAACGTCCGAAACCAGGTCCGTCGTTTGGGCGTAATGACCGTATCGTATTTCCAGGTCGTGCAGGTTTTGCCAGCCGAAAACACCCTTTGGCGGCGCCACCCTGAAGCCGATGCCATAAAAGTCGCTCCGGAAATTTGAATACTCATAATTGCTGGTATAAAACTGGTCGGTAGGGCTATGCGCCTGGTAGGGCGCGAAATACCTTGCCGCTGTTTGATCGTAATAACGGTAAAACGGCGACACCGAGAAAAATGGCGTTATTTTGTAAGGGATCTCTAAACTTGCCGTGTTCGACCTTATCCCCCAGTTGTCCATATAATAACGGTAGTACGCGCGCAGAATTATATTGTCGCCAAGAAAGTAGTTCATCCTGGCGCCGATCGGCAATTTAAATCGCGAGGATGGCAGCTTTTCGACCACAGCCGTATCCTGGCCAATAAAATACACGCGGTGGAATGGCAGGCCAAGATACCCGTTTTGATAGACCGCATCGCCCAGGATCGAGAATTGCAGGCGCTCGCTTACTTGCTGGGTATAAGATAATGCCGCGGTAAACGTGTTTCTATCGCTCGTCGGCAAACTGCTCTTGGTGTTTGAAAGTACCTGCCCGCTGGCGCTTAGTATTTCAACGTTACCGCTTGCCGTTGTAATGATCGTGGTTCCGGGTTGCGAGGTTGCCGGAGGATGTACAAGCTCCGACGGCAGGATCATGGTCACCTTGTCCAGGTAGGCCTGCAGTTTGATCCCAAACTCTCCGTTTTTATCCGCGGTTTTAAATGACCAATGTACATCCAGCTCTTTCGACTTGTAGTTGTACTCGCCCGAGTAGTACGCGCCGATACCGAATGTATTGCCGGTTTTTGCATTCTCAACGGTCCAGTCGACAGATGGGTAAAGCCTCGTTCCGCCGGTTTTTGAGCCGCCGTTTAAAGCCACATAGCCGGCTGAAGCAGATGAGTGATGGTCATAGCCCAGGCCCAGGCTTAGCGTATTTTTGTTATTCGCCCAATTATTCCAAACCAAATTCAGGTTTAGTCCGTTGGAAAAATCGGTCACCTGCTGCGTGCCGATACCGCCGGTTACCGGGGAATGATCGCCTGTTTGGGTATAGTAGCTCGACACCAGGTCAATTTCGTCGATATGGAGCGCGCGAGGGCTATATCCTGTCGAGCGGCTGGTATCATGGTCGACCGGCGAATATAAACTTACAGGGTGCTTTGCAAATACACCGGTATCCGGCCTGGTTTGCGCAAAGGCAGTTACCCGGCAAAGCAAGGCAAAGCCCAGTACGGATAAATATCTTTTCTTCATAAATAATTAGTAGGGAGACTTCTGTTAAAAAATTAGTTACACCCGCATCCGCCGCCCGTTTTTCCGGCATTAGCTCCGGAAGCCGCTTCTTCGTATGATTGAAAATTTAATTCGTTTTTCTCTGCTTTCCGGTTGGTCAGGGCCATTTCCGAGTCGTTAAGCCTGCTTTTCTGGTACTCCTTTAAATGCACGCATGAGCTGGTTGCGATAAGCAGCAATAAGCCTGCGGTTATTTTGACTGTCTGTCTTGTCATTTTACGGGGTTTAATTAACATTAATATTTCTCGAAGTGTACATTTTGTCCTCATCGGTAATGATGATCGCCTCTATGTTATTCATCTGGTTGATCAAATCAAGGCCGGTATAAATTCCCATGATCATTACCGGCGTCGCCATCGCATCGGCTATTTCAGCGTTTGTGGTGATGATGGTCACGCTTTTAATCCCGGTAACCGGCAAGCCGGTACGCGGGTCGATGGTGTGCGAATACCTTTTTCCGTCTATGGTAACATACTTCTCATAGTTACCGGAGGTTGCCACCGCGAGGTCAGTGACAGACAGGTACGAAAAGATTTCCTTCGGGGCATTGGGATTAACTATCCCGATCGTCCAGGGCCGGCCATCGGGCTGGTTTCCCCATGCACAAAGGTCCCCGGAAGCATTTACTACGCCGCTCGTCACCCCCAATTCCTTCATCACCTGCCTGGCCCGCTCTGCCGCATACCCTTTTCCTATGCCGCCAAATCCTATTCGCATCCCTTTTTCTTTCAGATAGATCGTACACTCATCGTTGTTCATCTCCACATTTCGATAGTTGATCAGCCTGACCATTTCTTTTGCCGTCGCCTTGTCCGGCAGCGCGGTCATGTTCTGATCAAAGTTCCAAAGCCGCTTATCGATGGAACCATAAGTAATGTCAAACGCGCCCTGTGTTAAAGCAGATATCCTCAGCGAACGTTCCACCAGGCTAAATGTTTCCCGGCTCACGGCCACCGGCATAATTCCCGCATTTTGATTAACCCGGTTAGTTTCGCTGTCATCGCTGAAGGTGGTAAGCAATCGTTCAATCCGCTGTATTTCGGCTATTCCCGCTTCAATCCGCTCGTTTGCCCAATCTTCTTCCTCTGCAACCACAGTCAGTTCGAAACGGTTGCCCATCAGCTTACAGCCTTTTTTAAAAACCAGCGGGTCGCTCATACTTCTTCTCTGTTCAATAGCTGCACCGTCTTCATTTTGTTATAACCAAAAATACCGTAACATTCTGTAGTAAAGATGAATTTCAATTTGCTATGTGCCTTACCGTCACTATTTAACATTTATTAACAATTCGTGTGTCAACACTTATCCGGCATATGCAATACAGAATTTAATTTTAATCCCGATTGCAAAATGTTTGTTTGCTTAACTGAAATTGCATCCTTTTATTTCCCGGCGGGACTAAAGAATAGAGGAACAGGAAAATTTTACCGACGATCGCCCGCGGATAACAGCCTGTTCAGGATGACGGGGGTAGCGGTAAGAACAAAACCGCCCGCATACAAGTTAGCGGGCGGCTTTGCTTTGGTGGATGGATGATCTACTTTAAACCATATACCAGTATCTTACCTGAAAAGGTAGCCAGGTAAACGTGTCCGTTTGCAATTGTCGGCGAGCAAAACTTGGCATAGGTGCCAGGTGGATTTCCGGCCTGGCCGCTGTTCCATAACTCATGCGTAATGTCATTGGCATCAAAGGCCCTTAACATCAATGTAACAACGCTGTTGGCGGCGTCGCCGCTGGCGCCGTAGCTGGCCCAAAGAATTCCGGTGCCGCCCGTTGCACCATTGGAAGAAACAGACAGATCGGCGCCGCAGCCGCCAACCGGACCCTGATCCGACGAAACCGTTGGGTTAGTGGTAAACCTTCCGCCGCTAAAGGGAAAGGCCCTTAACTGGTCATTTTCCGACCATACATACATATAGGTATTAGACCCGCCGACGTAAAAAGCCGGCTGGCAATGCAGGCTGACATTCAGCGGGATGGTTTGAAGCACCGCGTTGGTAGTAGTTGAAAAACCACCCATATTGTCCTTGTTCAGCAAATACAGATTACCGTCCTTGCAGCCAGTTAAATAATCGCTGGTGCCGGGCACTAAAAATGTGCCCATCACCCCGTAATCCAAATCATTGGTGTCCATGCTGTAATAAGTACTTGGCGTAAAAAAGCTGCTCACCGCTAAAGTCGACCCGCTTGGGGTGAGCTTTACCGCGCTTTCCCCCCGGTTGGTTACATCGTTTGGATTTGGGTTTGTCGTTCCCGGGTTAGTACCGTTACCTGAGGCGGAGAAAGGGTCGTCGCCCACAGTGCCATTGCCCGATGTTACGTACAGGTTGCCTGCCGCATCGGCAGCTATACCCATGCCGCTTTCCCACAAGCCGCCAGCTTCGCCGTTGGGCGTATTGCAGTAAACTATTTTTTTTGCCAACGTACTTGCATTATAGCCGATGATCCAGCCGTGGTAAGGGTTCCAGTCGCAATGCGACGACCAGGAGATATAAACAACACCGTTAACCAACGCCAGCCCCTGCCGCTGGTTGTTGCGGCGCGGGTCGAAACTCACTACGCCGGCCACGCTGCCATCGCCGGTACCCGGAACGCTGGCGGCTATTTCAACTGGGCTGCCCGCCTTTTCGGCGCCGGTTACAATGTTTATGGCATGCAGCATTTGCTTAAACTGGGTGCCGCTGGTGCTCCTGGCTACAAAGTACATGGTTTTGGAAGCGGAGTCGATAACCGGAGTGCCCACTATGCCAATATCGGCCGCAAAATCTGTGTAGGGCGTGCACCATGACGAATTCATATCCGTTGCCACGGGTGTCCGCATTCCCGGCTCGGTAAAATTCTTTTTCCAGTATAAGGTGCCTTTTGTCCCGTCGTATGCATAAACAGTATTATTTGTGGTGGCGATAAAGACAACATTATGTGTGCCGGATGCAATGCCCAGGTTGCCGTACACCAGCGGCTGGGCGTACACCTGGTCGTCAACGGGCAGCGTAAAAAGCAAGCCAAAAGAAGTGAAATTTACATTTGAGGTGTTTAAAACCGTTTCCTGGTTATCAAATCCCGCACGGGTATTATTATTATGCTGTGTAAAAACGGAATAGTGCTCGTTGTTTGGCTTCCCGAATGAAGTATCCGCCGGTGGTGGCGGCGGTGGCGGATTAACATTTTCTTTCTTTTTGCAACTCAGAAAAAAGATGGCCAATAACACCGGAATGGTTATTTTTTTGATCATGTCAATTGTTTTTACCTGTATTATACTGTTTTTTTATTTCGTCCTGCTTAATTATTACAAACTGATCTTACGCACCAGGTTGTTTTGGTAGTCGGCCACATATAGGTTGCCGTCCTTACCTATCGTCACCCCAAATGGCCGGTAAAATGACGCCTTCTTCGCCGGGCCGTTTTCGGCCCCGCGCGCTCCGTTACCTGCAAGTGTGGTCACTACGCCGTCGGGTGTTATTTTGCGAATTTTGTTATTGCCTGCATCCGCAACATATACATTTCCTTTTGCATCCGCAGCAAGCCCGCCGGGATGCGAGAAGGAAGCTGCTTTGCCCTTGCCGTCTGCCGCGCCTTTGATGGTTTTCCCGGCCAGCGTGCTTACTACACCGTCCGGGCTGATCTTGCGGATCATGTTGTTATAACAATCCGCCACATAAAGGTTACCCGCCGGATCAAAAGCAAGCCCTTCGGGAAGGAAAAAAGTGGCAGCGGCGCCCTTGCCGTCGGTCGCTCCTTTTTCCCCGCTGCCGGCAAACGCTGTAACTGTTCCATCGGGGCTTATTTTTTTTATCATATCCCGCTCCCAATCGGCAACAAATACATTACCTGCCTTGTCAACTGCTATTCCGTAAGGGTTGTCAAACTTCACTACCGTATCCCGGTACTTTGCCACCTCGGGCGAAATTCGCCCGGCAATTGTGGTGACCGTGCCGTCAGGCCCTATTTTACGGATCATATTGTTATGCGTATCTGCAACGTAAACGTTTCCCTTTACATCAGCCGCGAGCGCCGCCGGGAAGAAAAATGACGCCGATGTTCCCCGTCCATCATCCGAACCCTGTTTGCCGCTGCCGGCCAGCGTGGTAACCGTTCCATCGGCGCTGATCTTCCGGATAAGATTATTGCGCGAATCCGCGACATAAATATTACCGGCTGAATCCGCCGCGACGTCCATCAGGTTCGAAAAAGAGGCTTGTCCGGCCTTACCATTAACATCGCCCAGGGCGCCGTTACCGGCAAACGTGCTCACCGTCGTTCCATTTTTCCTGTTGCAGGCCATCACCAGGGTTAACGCCAGCAGCAGGAACAACCAGTTTCTATTCATTCATTTACATTTTGGGGCGCCCATTCCGGCAGGGCTTTAATCGGTTTTTTGTACGTGGCTATTTAAACGCCGGTTTAACGGTAATCTTATCAGGCAATTACATTACGGGGCTAATAGCGGGTACAAGAAACAAATTTAATTGAGGATATGCAAATCGGCGCGGGTGCAATTCGAATTGTCGCATGGCGGGTACTCACCTCCGAAGGAGCCCTTTGGGCCCGACGGCTAGCCATTCGCGGGCGTCGACCCATCTTCGCCTGCGGCGAAAAAGAGGGTAAATACAAATAGTGCTGTCGCTACCCTCTTTCCCGCGAAGCGGAAGAGATGGTGGTCGGGCCCTGCGATGACCGGGTGAGTCAACGGAGCGTATATTTGCGCGACAATTAGAATTACGCCTATTACAAATCTATCAGGCGGTTTTTCAGGGCATATAAAACAAGGCCCACCCTGCTTTTAACGTGCAGTTTTTCGAAAAGCTGATCGCGGTAGCCGTCAACGGTGCGCACGCTGATGCGCATCTGGTCGGCAATCTCCTTGTAGGTAAGCTCGGTCCCGGCCAATCTCAGGAATTCCAGTTCCCTTGAATTGAGTTTGGTATGGTCAATCGCCGGATCGATCGTATCAAGTAAGTATTTGGTGACAAAATTAGGGTAATAAACATCGTTGTTAGAAACCTTTAACAAGGCCTGCTCAAATTCGTGCGGTTCGGCGTCTTTTAACAGGTACCCTTTTATGCCCAATTTAAGCATGGTGAGCACTTTGTCCGGGTCGTCAAACATCGACAGTACGATCACTTTTATCCGTGGATGTGTACTTTTGAGCCAGGCTGCTGTATTGATGCCGTTCATTACCGGCATATTGATATCCAGAAGAATGATATCCGGTAAAAGGCCCAATTGTATCTTTTCAATCAGTTCTTCCCCGTTTGCGGCCTCGAAAATGATGCTGTACCCGCTAAGCTTCTGTATCAACGAAGCAATCCCGCTCCTGAAAAGCCGGTGATCGTCAACAAGTGCTATTTGGCTATCCATCCGGGTAATGGTCTTTATTTAAAGGATTCAGGCTTATTTTTATTTGGCAACCTTTACCGGGTGCGCTGTTAATTACTGCAACCGCCCCGATTAACGCCGCCCTGTTCTCTATGTTTTTTAATCCGGATCCTTCTCCTTTATCCGCCTCAGCAGGAGAAAAACCGCTACCATTGTCTTCGAGGGTCAAATTAAACATTTCAGGAATATATTGCAAAAGAATTTTGAATTCTTTTGCCGCCGCATGTTTAAGCGCGTTGTTGATGCTTTCCTGAAAAATGCGGAACAACACCAGCTCGCGCTGTTCGCCAAGTGGAATAATATTGCCCTCGGTGATAACCGATGCGCGGATAATACCGCTCTTGTTTAATCTGGCCGCTTCCGCTTCGATGGTCTTCACCAGGCCGTGCCGCGAAATGTGGTCATGGCTGAGGCTTTTCGACAGGTCGCGCAAATCGTTTATGGCCTGCGAAACCAGCTCCCGGCTCTCTGCTATTTTTTCGGTCCGCTGCTGCTCATCAGGCGTATTCACCAGCGCAAGGTTAAGTTTAACGAATGACAGCACCTGGGTAATATTATCGTGGATTTCGCGGCTCACACGGCTCAGCGTTTGGTCCTGCATTTCTATACGGGTTTTCAGTAGTTCCTGCCGGAAGACTGATTTCTGTTTCTCGCGCTGCTGCTTATTTTTTAATTGGCGGTTACGGTACAAAACAACGAAGTAAACAACGAAGCCGATGATCAGGGTAAATAACCCCGCCGTGAGGTAAACCAGTGACTTTACTTTTTCCATCAGGTATAGGGTTGTGTCTCTTTTCGATCGGTCATTAGCGCTATGCCTATCATTACATGAAACCCGCAAAGAATGAAATACCAAAAATAATAGATGTAATTATCCCATCTGTGCTGCGAATAATAATTGGTCATGCCCAGGTTAAAAAACATAGTTGTAGCATAAAACAACATAGCCGTATTAAACCAAAACGCACTTTGCTTAACGATATTGACCTTTAGCGGATAAAGGAGCATCTGCCTGAATAACAGCAACGAAAAAATGGTAAACAGCGAAAGGGTGGGCAAATAAATATTGGTAGGAAATACCGAGCCAATAGGCTGCCACACAACGGCATTGAAACAAAAAAACGCCGTGATCACAAAGATTGAAACGAGAACGAGCACTTTTAAAAAGCGCCCCTTAAACAGGCGATAGTATACCCACGAGTAAAAAATAAACTCGATGATACTTTCAATATGAAGTATAGGGGCGTTGTTGTGATACCATACCGAAAAAAGCTTGTTAAGCACGTTACAGGTGAACACCAACACGACTGACCACGCCAGTACCCGCATGGGCGGGCCCAGTTGCTGGTAGCGCAGCATCCCGGCGATTGAAACGGATAGCAGCAATAAGAGGTATATGATTACTATCAGCGCCACCGATAAAGTTTTAAAGTCGACTGCAAGATAGGCATTCCTAAAAAAAACCTGTCTCCTTTTTTTCAAAAAGCGAGACAGGTAAGCGATTCGGATTTTAAATGTAGGCGAGTTGCAACAGCAGTTGTTACAAGCTCAACCCCGGTTCAAAAAAAATTTACAGTTATACCACTGTGCAATACGGCGGGCATGGCGGCGGATTGCTTCCCATTTCGCCCGTGCTGACATATGGGGCCGCGCCGCTAACCGGGTTAGGTTCGGCTGCAGAATACAGCAGGGTTACATGGTTTTCCTTCGATCCTTTATGATCGGGATGTTTTGCCAAATGGATACTTATGCCGGCCGCTTTCGGGTTTTTGAGCATACGTTCCAGGCTTTCGCGATCAATAAAAAATCCATTCAAAAATTTTCCGTCCGGTGTTTTCAAGGCGGGCCCGCCCTGGGCGGCATTTTGTTCCTGGTACTCCTTGATCAGGCTCTTAGCCGATTCGGAATCAATAGTTGTGGCCATAGTCGTTTAGATTGGTGGGTTAATTAATTTAAGGTTATCCAAATTACAATTAATAAAACCCAATTGCACCGGGCCTTTTAACGGTATTTTTTTGCTTAAAACACCTGCTTTTGAAAGAAGAGCCAGGAGCAGGGAGTCTGGAGTCAAGAGCCAAGGAGATTGGATTGAAGGTAATGTTGTTGTACCGGGCATGGCTGTTCCGTTTTTATCCTGGTTCTTGGCTCTTGATTCCTGACTCTTTCACAGTATTAATTTATTTATCGCCAACACAATAGCAAAAGATTGTCGTTTATTTGACTATGCGTGCCTTTCTTCAAAAATTGCTGACAAAGCCGGTGGTCAACCTGGCCAACCGGATATCGTCAAAACCGGATAAGCGACGGGTGGACCGCGCACTTTCCGACCTTTACCGGCAGATCAGCACAAAAAATGAGAAAAAGGGATTGGTGATTAATTTTGACAGCAAGGATAAGTTTGTCATTCTATCCGACCAGCACAAAGGCGCCCGCGATGGCGCCGATGTTTTTGCGCTTGCTGAAAAGAATTATATCGCTGCTTTAGGATATTATTTTAAAGAAGGCTTTTATTATATCAACCTGGGCGATAGCGAGGAGCTTTGGGAGAACCTTTTTGTAACCGTTAAGCGCCACAACAAGGCGACATTTGAAGCGGAGAAACAGTTTTTGGCCGCGAGCCGGTTTTACAAAATATTCGGCAATCACGACTTGTATTGGGATAACGATCCGCTGGCTGCAATAAGTTTGCAGCGGGTATACGGGCAAAAGGTGCCAATATATGAAGGCGCGATACTGAAAACGAAGATAAACAACGAACCTGTTGAAGTTTTTATGACGCACGGTCACCAGGGCGACCTGCAAAGCGACGGTAACTGGTTTAGCAAATGGTTTGTTTCGGATATATGGTCGCCGTTTCAGGCCTATCTGCGGATAAACCCCAATACCCCCGCCAATAACGACGAGTTAAAAACCCTCCACAACCGCATCATGTACCAGTGGAGCTCGAAACGAAAAAATATGCTGCTGATCACCGGTCACACCCATCAGCCCGTTTTTAAATCGCTAACGCATCTTGAACTGCTGTACGAGCAATTGGAGCAGGCTGAAAAAAATAAAGAGTCGGCCGCGGCTCAAAAGATTAAGGAACAGATAGACGCCCGTAAAACCAAAGGCGACCGCATGCCCGACTTTAAGGGGTACCTGGATACTTATTTTAATACGGGCTGCTGTTGTTTTGATGACGGCGACATCACCGGCATCGAAATTGAAGGCGGCAGCATCAGGCTGATCAAATGGAAGTACAGCGAAAAAAAAGAAAGCCTCCGCGAGGTTTTGGCCGAAAGCCGGCTGCAGGATTTGAAGCTTTGCGAATTGTAGGAGGTAGTTACTTCGCGTTCCGGGGAAAGATAATGGAGGACTATTTACCGGCCGTCAGGGTGCGAATGGAAGTTTTTCCGGTCATCCGGGGAGCTTCGGGCAAAACCATGGTGGCCTTGTGCGGCTGCGGGGCATAGCAACTTTTTGCATGCAGGGTAGCGAAGCGATAGGGTAGTCCGGCAAAAAGATTACAGCCCTGGTTTTGTGCGATTTGCGGCGCACAGGCCTTGTGGGCAAAGAAGTCTTCCCGCTGGGAGCGGTTTATTCACCTTTTGTTTGTTTTTATAGGCGTTCATGAGCTCGCTGCGCTCGGTATGGTTACTTTTGCCAAGACAAAGGTAACTAGCCTCCGCGGCAATGAGCGGGGTACTGTTTAAGTTTAACTAAATGCCCGGTCAACGCTCCAATGCCTCGCCTATATGCTTCCTCGACGAGGCATTTCGGTTTGTTGGAGGAAAACTTCAACAAAGGCGGAAAGCGGACGGTCGCTTCAAGATCCTTCCTTCGTCAGCACGACAAAGGCGGAGTGAATTTACCTGTTCCGAAAACTTGCGAAGAAACAGTCCAACAAAGTCGGAATGCCATTGTCACGACTCATCGGCCATGGCCTAAAAAAGAAACACAAAACAGGCTAAATGCGGTTATATTAGCACCAATAATAAACCTATAGTAATTTATAATGAAGACATTACTTATACCGATCGATTTTTCCGAATCTACCGAAAATATCATAAAATATGCCGCCGGTTTCAGCTGCGACACCCATGTGAACCGGATCATCCTGTTAAAAAGCTATTATGTATCGGTATACGCGCAACTACTGCCCTCGGCAGATTTTGTGCAAACGAGCACCGAGGAGATTAACGAGGAGCGCGAAAAAATAGAAGCTAATTTAAAGCAGCTGAGCCGCGAGTTATACCGCAAATGCATGCCCACCATAAAGATAGAGACTACCCTAAGCGACCAGCCCCTGGTACGCGCCATACACAACGTAATCGCTGCTGAAAAACCCAGCATGGTGCTGGTGGGCACGGACGAAGTACCTTATGCTGATGACAGTTATATTGCGGAACAGATCATCGCGATAGCCAAAACAAGTCCAGTGCCAGTGCTGATAGTGCCGGGCCATGTACAATATCAGAAAATAGAATCGGCCATGGTGCCATGTGATTTTGGCGCCACCCAGCGCCTGGGCGCCCTGCAAACCCTACGCGACCCAAAAAAATGGCTGCACCCGCACCTGATGGTACTCAACGTCGGCGCGAAACATAAACAGGACGATAAACAATTGGCGGCGGGCCTGGTGAACTTACTGGACGGCTATGATTATAACATTTATCATTCGGAAGACAAGGACATTGTGCACGGTATTTTCGCTTTCGCCCGTGAGCATGAGCCGCAAATGATTGTCGCCCTGCCGGGAAAATACAGCTTTTTTTACAACCTTACCCACCGCAGCATCACCAAAGCGCTTGCGCTGAATGCGCGGCGGCCGGTGCTGATCCTCAAATAAGGTGAAAGGTGAAGAAAACGCAAGTTAAAGCCCTCTCCTTCAGGAGAGGGTTTGGGTGAGGTTTATGCCGCGTTCGAAATATACTTCACCAAACTCCGCTTCGCTACCGGTAACAGTGTTTGTTCCAGCGGGAAGCTGATGTCGCTTTGCACATAATATACCGCCGGGTTAGGCATGTAGCGGTTGCGGCTGATGAGATACAGCTTAATGGCCTCGGGTGTTTTGGTGAGGCTTTCCTCGTAGCTTTCGAGGTATTGGATATTTATCCCGCGGAATTTATCGTCCTTGTTTTCAAAAATGGTGATCTGGTATTCGTAGATGCCGTGGGTTTTTTGCATCCCGTTACGCAGTGAAAAATAACCATGAAAGGGCATCAGCGGTACGATGCCCACCGGATCGATGGCGAGGCATTTTTCTACAAAATCGTATATCTCCTTGCCGGTTTGGATGGCCGGGTCCATCTTTTGTAAAGCGTAGCTAATGATCGTCTCGATCTCGCGCATCGAGATGTCGTCGTCCACGATTTTTTGGTAAGTCAGCTTAACCGCCTCAATATCAGCCTTGGTAAGGCGTTGCGGGAAAGCCTGCTGCAGTACGGTTTTGTTCTTTTTAAAATATAACAGGTTGTTAAAATGGAAGATCAGGTCGGTTAAATTTGGGTACAGTCGGCTTTTATCAAAGTGCCGGTTGATTTCCTGCAAATAGTCAAGCAGGATATACTTTTTATGTTCAAAATCAATTGAACCTTCGATAAACCAATTTTGGCTAAGTTCTTTCATATGAGATATATTTCGTTTTTTACATGCCATGTTGAACTCCCTGTCGACGCATTTGTTTTTTACCCCCTCTGTCGACTGCGTCCACATCTCCCCCTAAATTTAGGGGGAGAAAGGCGGGGTATCTGGCGTTAAATTACGTAAAAAACAGCAATTTTGCAATATGCCTTACGGAACGCTTTTTTTAATACCGGTGCCTTTGGCTGATGGCGTAGGCGCAAAATCGTTCACGCCTTATTTGGTGGATACAATTAACAGTATTAAGGAATATATTGTTGAGAATGAGAAGACCGCGCGCAAATTCCTGAAAGAGGCCGGTTTAAAAATCCCGCAAAGCGAATTGATCATCCACGACTATGGCAAGCATAGCCGCGAAATAAACAACGCTGATTTTTTTAAAGGCCTGCAAGCCGGCAACGACGTGGGCCTGATGAGCGAAGCCGGCTGCCCCGGCATAGCCGACCCCGGCGCCGAAATTGTGGAGAAGGCGCACCGCATGGGTATAAAGGTGATCCCGCTGGTTGGGCCGAGCTCCATTTTACTGGCGTTAATGGCCTCGGGTTTTAACGGGCAGAGTTTTACTTTTCATGGGTACTTGCCGATCGATAAGGTATTGCGCAGTAAAAAGATCAAAGAACTGGAGAGCCTGGCGGAACGGAATAAGCAAACCCAACTGTTTATTGAGACGCCATTCCGTAACAACCCGATGCTGGACGAAATTTTAAAAACCGCGCACCCCCAAACGCGGTTGTGTATAGCATGCGATCTTACGTCGGCTGATGAATTTGTTCAAACTAAAACCATCGCCGAATGGCAAAAAAAAATGCCTGATCTGCATAAACGCCCTGCTATATTTTTAATTTTTCACCGGTGAGCAATGATCCTTTCCGAGCAGCATACCCAGGTTTTGATAGTCGGCGCGGGGCCGTCCGGGCTGATGATGGCCGCGCAGTTGCTGCGGTATGGCATTCAGCCTGTCATTATCGATAGCAAGCAAGGCCCTACGGATGAATCGAAAGCACTGGGGGTACAGGCGCGTTCGCTGGAGATCTACCGCCAGATGGGTATTGTAGATACCATTATTAAAGACGGCAAAAAGGCGAAAGGTATAAGTTTTAGCCGCAACGGGAAAATACTGGCCGGCTTTTCTATAACAAATGTAGGCGAAGGGCAAACACCGTTTCCGTATATCGAGCTTTACCAGCAAAGCAAAAACGAAAAGCTTTTGCTCGATTTTTTAACGCTTCATGCTTGCCCGGTGTATTGGGACACCACACTTTTATCCCTCAAACAAACTGCGGCACACTCCGAACTACAACTGCAGAACGAGGGGCGCCTCACCAACATTACCGCAGACTGGGTCATCGGCGCTGACGGTGCGCACAGCGCGGTACGCAAACAGTTAAATATTCCTTTTACAGGCGATACCTATAACCATGTTTTTTACCTGGCGGATATTGAGATCGGGAATGAAGAGGTAAGTGATGAGCAGGTAAGTTTATTTTTAGCGAGCGATGGCGTTGCCGGGTTCTTCCCGATGCCGGAGGCAAACCGTTTCAGGGTGATCGGCAATCTGCCGGATGAGCTTGATAAAAAGGAAAACTTGCAGTTGGAGGAGGTGCTGCCTGGTATAAGCCGGGTGTGCGGGTTCAGCTTGACGGTAAAACATAATTACTGGTTCACCATTTACCGCCTGCACCACCGCATGGCTGATAAATTCCGCGCGCAGCGTTGCTTTTTAATCGGCGATGCAGCGCATATCCATTCGCCGGTCGGCGCACAGGGCATGAATACCGGCCTGCAGGACGCATATAACCTGGCCTGGAAGCTGGCAGGAGTGGTAAATGAGCAGATCAGGCCGGCCATACTCGACAGCTATGCTGCAGAGCGTATGCCTGTCGCGAAAACGTTACTCAAAACAACCGACCGAATATTTAGTGTCATCATGTCCGACCACTGGTACACCCGCCTGTTTAAGGCCTACCTGCTGCCCGGCCTGCTTAAATATGCATGGAGTAAAGAGAGCATCCGCGAAGAAGGCTTTAAACGCGTGTCGCAAATTGGGATCAGCTATCGCGACAGTACCATCAACTTACATATAAGCCAATCCACCAAAGTAAAAGCCGGCGACAGGCTACCCTACCTTAAAGTTTACGACGAGAAAAAACAGGAAGAAACCGACATCCACGCCTGGTGCAGCAAACCAGGCTTTACCTTCATCGTTTTAGGCAAGCTGGCTGAAAGCGACCTGTTCACCCTTGCGCGGTGGATAACGCAAAACTATGGCGCGATGCTCAATTTCTATTATCTGCCCTATTCCGCAAAAAACAGCCAGGTTTTTGAAGCATTTGAAATAAACCCCAACCGCGCAAAATCATTGATCGTGCGCCCGGATATGCATATCGGCTTGATGAATGATAAGGTGGATATGGTGCTGATGGATAATTATTTGAGAAATGTTATCGGGATCACAGATTGAGGATGATTTATTTGATTACACAGATTTTTACTGCAAACTGCCTGCTGCAAACTGCCAACTAATCAGCCGTGTATAGATTCCGCTTTGCCATAATTCTTCACCACTTCTGCCTCAAATTCCAGGTATTGTTTCCAGCGCTTGTCAACATCCACGCCGCCGGCGTATTTTTTTGCAAGCCGGATAAAGGTGCTGTAGTGCGTGGCCTCGCTCACCATCAGTTCATAATAAAAAGCAGAAAGTTCCGGGTCATTAATGTTTTCAGAGAGTACTTTAAACCGTTCACAGCTGCGTGCTTCTATCATCGCCGAAAAAAGCAGCCGGTCAACCAGTTGTTCAACCCTGCTGCCGCCGCTGATAATAAATTTGCGCAACTCGTTCACATAGTCATCTTTTCGTTCCTTGCCCAGTATAAACCCCCTGGCCAAAATAATATCATGCACCCGCTTAAAATGATCCATTTCTTCCTGCACCAGCAGGGCCATTTCCTGTACCAGGTCGCTCAGGTTTGGGTTTTGAACGATAAGCGTAATGGCATTGCTGGCAGCTTTTTGCTCGCAAAAGGCATGGTCGGTTAGCAGTTCCTCGATATTACTTTCCACCACATTTTTAACCCAAAGCGGGTCGGTAGGCAGTTGCAGTTTAAGAATGGTTTTTTCGCTCACGGCAGCAAAGATAAATTTTATTGGGGTGAAAGGTAAATCCGCCGTCGCTGAAGCTATGGCGGACGAAGAAGGCGAAAGGTTTTTTACGCGCAAGAACCTTTATAAATGCTTTTACGCCGATGTTATTTCCCCTTTAGGGATTAGGAGGTCTCACCTATACAAATGCTTCGCATCAATAAACTCCAGCACCACATCCGGCACGAAGTACTGCACGTTTTTCTTTTTGGCGATGGATTGCCGGATAAACGTTGCTGAAAGTTCCATCAAAGGCGTTAAAGTAATGGTAACAGAAGGATGAGTCGCCAATTCAGTATTTTCATATCCCGGGCGGGGGTAAACGAATACCTGGTAATCGCGCAGGATGAGCTTATAATTTTTCCATTTAGGCAGCGACACGAGGTTATCCGATCCCATGATCAAAGCAAACTCATGCTGCGGGTATTTTTCTTTCAGGTGAGTGAGCGTATCGATGGTATAGGAGGGTTGGGGTAACCTCAGTTCCACATCACACACTTCAAGCTTTGTGGAATTATCAGTAGCCAGCTTGCACATTTCCAACCGGTCATAAGTATTGATGAGGTCGTGATATTTTTTTAAGGGATTTTGGGGTGATACCACCAGCCACACCTTATCGAGTGTGGTATAATTCGCCATGTAATTGGCTATAATTAAGTGCCCAACGTGCACGGGATTGAACGAACCGAATAAAAGTCCAATTTTCATTGTCAGTTCACGTTTTAAAGGATGAAGTCAGAAACAAGCTATAAAACAGACGGAACCAGTAGTTTTGCTATGAACCATGAACTATGAACCGCTTTACCAAATCCTCCGCTTCCTCACATGCCGTTTGAAGATCGTGATTTTTCAGGATAATATCAAATTGCGGGGCGTAATTCAATTCTTTTTCGGCTTTTACAAAACGTTCGTGCAGTTTTTCCTCACTATCTGTACCGCGACCGGCCAAACGTTGTTTCAAAACCTCTAGCGAGGGCGGCTGAACAAAAATCGCCAGTGCCTGTCCATCATATTTGCGTTTAAGGTGTAACCCGCCTTCCACGTCGATATCAAATATTACGGTTTTGCCTTTTTGCCATATTCGCTCAATTTCAGTGCGCAGTGTGCCGTAGAACGTTCCGGTATAAACCTCTTCAAACTCCACAAACTGTTTTTTGGCGATACGGTGCAGAAAGTCTTCCTTGCTTATAAAGTAATAATCTTTGCCGTTCCTTTCCTCTCCGCGGGGCTTGCGTGTTGTTGCAGAAACAGAAAACTCCAGTTCAGGTATTTTGCCCAGGAGGTGCTGCACGATGGTGGTTTTACCTGCCCCCGATGGCGCTGAAAAGATGATGAGTTTCCCCGTTTGGTTCATAGTTCATAGTTCATGGTTCATAGTTGAGGCCCTTGGTTTTCTGTTAGGGTATTAGCTTTTGACTTTCTACCATGAACTATCAACCATGAACTATGAACAACATTACAACACATTTAGCAACTGTTCCTTAATTTTTTCCAATTCTTCCTTCATGCCAACTACCAGCTTCTGGATGTTGGCGTCATTGGCTTTTGAGCCGATGGTATTGATCTCGCGACCGATCTCCTGCGAAATGAAGCCCAGCTTTTTGCCGTTGGCATCGTCGTTTTTCAGCGTTTCGATAAAGTAATCGCAGTGGGTCTTCAGCCTTATTTTTTCTTCGGTGATGTCCAGCTTATCAATATAGTAGATGAGTTCCTGCTCAAAACGATTTTGGTCGATGGCTTCGCGGCCAACCGCTTCGGTTAAAAACTGGTCGAGGCGCTCACGTATCACCGGCACGCGTTTGGGTTCTTCAACTTCTATCAGCTCCAGGTTTTTTAAGATGATACCGATTCGGTATTTGGCATCCTGCTCCAGTACTTTGCCTTCATCAAGCCTGAATTGCTGAAAAGCAGCCATTGCCTGCTTAAAAGTATTTTCGGCAATTTTCCATTCATCTTCCGATACGGTTTCCTCGTCATACTTCACCACTTCTGGTAAGCCAAGGGCTATCTGCAGTAAATTATTGGCCGGCTCGTTCAGGTCATCGCATACCGCTTTAAGCTGCTTGTAATAGTGTTTTAATAATTCTTTATCGATGCCTGCCGCGCTTACAACGGTATCTGCTTTTTCTACATTCAGGCTCAGGTTCACCTTGCCGCGTTCTATCTGCTTGCTGCAGTCATTGCGCAGCTGAAACTCTTTATCCGAAAAACTTTTGGGCAGGCGCAGCGACAGTTCCAGGAATTTGCTGTTCAGCGATTTAATTTCGACGGTATACTTGGTATTTCCCGAGTCGAAACTGGCAATTCCATAGCCTGTCATGGATTTTATCATACGCAAAGATAGGGTTTTAAGCGGAAAAATTTAGCCGATGGGTCACCTCGCGGCAGAACTAAATGTGATTAGCAGTCGTTTAAACAGCCCAATGGCGCAAAACTCCGAGGTTAAAAAACTCATTATTCCGTATTTCGCAGCATTAGGCTTCGTGGCCGTGAGTATTAATAGTATTGCCAACGGGATTGATAACCATGAAATATGGCGAATTGTTACCGCATCAATAGGCGGGTCATTTTTCCTTGGGCTAGCCATTGTAACGGCGATCAGGCTTATCAAAGCCCCGGTGAAAAGTAAACCCAGAGTGCAAACTGCCACACAGCCCATCAGCAAATTCAGGCAGCGACTAAAACAATGGTTAACAGGGCAAGGAACGCGCCGGTTGCGGCAGTAATGATACTTAACGGCTTGTCGATTGTGTAAAGTGCCCTCATATTTGCTCTATAAATATACCAAATACAGCAGCCATAAAAAAGACCGCTGAATAAGAATGAAGCGGCATTATAGGGGTAAAAATCGTAATGAAGACCATCCACAAATGTGTTGCGAAAAAGTACCACTAAAACGGCTGTAATTGTGCCTGCAGCTGAGTAGGTAATGTAGATACCCAGGAAAACCCAGCCCCATTTCATCCTTTTCCAAAACATAAATGCAGTTCCAACAAGATATAACCCTTGCACCAGGGAAGGCAAAGTCATAGATATGGGCATATGATAATTCAGCCGCAAGTCACGGATCTCGTAGTCGGCAAAGTGATAGATCTGTACCAGTCCAAAAATTCCGAATACGATGCTTAGGAGCAAGATCACCCGGTTTACTGAAGCGGGTGTCTTTTGCACTGGGCTGATCGTTTCAATAACCAGGCTGGCGGCGTTTACAAATTTATTCTCAAAAGCCTTCTTCTTTTCAGCTTTAGCGGCTGTTTCATCAGTGCGAACTTTATTCCCGGCTCTTGCTTCGGCCATATCTTCCAGCGAGATATTTCGCGCAAGCAGTTCATCCTCTGCAGCGGTAACGGCCGCCGCCTGGTAGTTATCAGGCGTATCAATAATTTCAACCAATTGTGCATTGCTCAGCGTCTTATATTTTTCGGCGAAAGGGTTCATAAAGGTGCTTAAATATAAGCATCTATTTTTCATCCAGCATGGAAGCAATGCTGTCTTTAATTCGCGGATCACTAAAATTGCTGATGAGATGCCCCAGGTCGCTGTCGATCAGCACCAGTTTTGCGGGTACGAGTTTTGAAAATTCGATAGCAGGGGCCGGGTTTACCATGTGATCCTGTTTGGAGGATATGATCAGCATCTTAGCCTTTACGTGCGCGGCAGCCTCCTGCATGGAGCCGTTAAATGGCTTCGAGATATCATGCCCGATGATGGCGGTTATCTGGTAAAAGATGTTGTTGTAATCGCCCGTTGGTTTAGTTTGCGCAAATTTCAACCAGTCGGCAAAACCAGATGCCGGTGTGTCGTTAACTCTATTGGTTGGCGTGGTAAGGAAAAGTTCCCAAAGCATGTTAGCTAGCGGGATATTGGGATTGGTTGTGTAGTTTCCGTGCTCAAAACCTGCATCTGAGTCGATAATAGTGCGATAGGTCGTATATAGCATCAGGTCGTAACTGGTGGGTTTAGGACTGCCGACGATAGTCACCACGTCGTCCATAAACCCGGGATAACTAACGGCCCATTGAAAGGTTTGTATACCACCCATGGATATACCCATCACCGCCTTTACATGGCTGATGCCGAGTTTTTGCGTGACAAATTGATGCTGGCTTTGCACCATGTCCCGGATGCTGAATACCGGGAAAGCTGGCCCATGCTGTGTTGCGCTGTTGGATGGCGAGCTGGAAAAACCATCGCCCAGCGCATCGATGATGATCAAACAATATTTTGCAGTATCGATGGCTAGCCAGGGGCTCATACCTTCTACATCTTGCGAGGTGCCGCCAAACCAGGTTAAAAACAGTATTGCATTGTTTTTCGGCGCGTTCAATTTTCCCATTACACGATATCCGATACGGCAATCGTGAATAGTTTTGCCTGATTCCAGCTGAAGATCGCCAATATTTGCAAAATGCTGTAGCTTACCCCCGGGTTGGGCCAAACACAATTCTCCGGCTAGCAATAACAGCAGTATGACGAAATTTTTCATGCCTTAAAGATAGGCAATAGCGTGTGAATTTCGCTTTTGTTGATAACCCGCTCTTGCCCGTTTCGCTATTTCTGCCCAATTTCGCAATCCATTTTAATGTATGACCGACCACAATAAAAAGATCGCCGCTGAATTAGCTGTTTCCGAAAAACAGGTTAAAGCCACCCTTGAATTATTGGACGAAGGCGCAACCGTGCCCTTCATCTCTCGTTACCGTAAGGAAGTTACCGGGAGTTTGGACGAAGTACAGGTAACCGGCATCCGAGACCGCGCACAACAACTCCGCGATCTGGATAAACGCCGCGAGGCCATTCTGAAATCACTCACCGAAATGGGTAAACTGACGCCCGAATTGGAAAAGCAGGTGAACGAAGCCGAAACCATGGTTGCGCTCGAAGATATTTACCTGCCCTATCGCCCAAAAAGAAAAACACGCGCTACGGCAGCACGCGAAAAGGGCCTGCAGGCACTGGCTGACCTTTTGCTGGAACAGAAACGGGTGGATATTGAGTTGGAAGCAGCTAAATTTATCGACGAAGAAAAGGGCGTAAAAAGCGTAGAAGAGGCATTGGCCGGTGCGAGGGATATCATCGCCGAGTCCATCAGCGAAAATGCAGACGTGCGCACCCAAATGCGAAACCTCTTTATCGAAAAGGGCACCTTCCAATCAAAAGTGATCGACGGCAAGGAGCAGGAAGGCATCAAATACAAAGATTATTTCGACTGGAGCGAGCCGGTTAAAACCGCACCCTCACACCGGGTTTTAGCCATGCGCCGCGGCGAAAAAGAAGAAATATTGTGGCTGGATATAAAGCCCGAAGAAGAGCAGGCTATCGACCTGGTCGAAAAAGCATTTGTCACCGGCAATAATGCCTCGGCCGACCAGGTAAAACAGGCCATTACCGATGGCTACAAACGCCTGCTAAAACCCTCAATGGAAACTGAAGTGCGCTTGTTTACCAAAAAACGGGCGGATGAGGAAGCAATACGTGTATTTGCCGAAAATGCAAGGCAGCTGTTGCTGGGTGCGCCGCTTGGGCAGAAGCGCACTATGGCGATAGACCCTGGTTTCCGCACTGGCTGCAAGGTGGTGTGTTTGGATGAGCAGGGGAAATTGCTGGAATACACCGCCATATTTCCGCATACCGGTCCGGGCCAGGCCAAAGAAGCGGAGAAAACCGCCAAATATCTTTTTGAAAAATATAACATCGAAGCTATCGCTATCGGTAACGGCACCGCCGGGCGCGAAACGGAAGTGTTTATCCGCGGCCTGAACTTGCCAAACGCCGCTATCGTAATGGTAAATGAAAGCGGCGCATCTATTTATTCCGCCTCGGAAGTGGCCCGCGATGAATTTCCGGACAAGGATGTTACCGTGCGCGGCGCAGTCTCTATTGGGCGGCGATTGATGGACCCATTAGCCGAGCTGGTAAAGATCGACCCAAAGTCCATCGGCGTGGGGCAGTACCAGCATGATGTGGACCAAACAAAACTGCAAACCTCGTTGGATGATACGGTGATCAGCTGCGTAAACGCGGTGGGCGTTGAGTTGAATACTGCCTCCAAACAAATACTCGCCTATGTATCCGGCCTCGGCCCCCAATTGGCGCAAAACATCGTGGAGTACCGCGACCAGAACGGCGCATTTAAGCGTCGCGACCAGCTTAAAAAAGTTCCGCGACTCGGCGATAAGGCATTTGAGCAGGCGGCCGGTTTCCTTCGCATCCATAATGCCGAAAATCCATTGGATACCAGCGCCGTTCACCCCGAAAGGTATACCCTGGTCGAACAAATGGCCGCTGACCTGAAATGTTCGATAAAGGAATTGATGGGGAATGATAAGTTGCGAAAAAGCATCCCACTGTTAAAATATACTTCGGAAACGGTGGGCTTGCCAACGCTAAACGACATCATGGCTGAGCTGGCCAAACCCGGCCGCGATCCTCGCGAGCAATTCGAAGCCTTCAGCTTTACCGATGGCGTTAACAGCATCAACGACTTGAAGATCGGCATGAAAGTACCGGGCATCGTTACCAACATCACCAATTTTGGTGCTTTTGTGGATATCGGCGTGCACCAGGACGGACTGGTGCATTTAAGCCAGATCACCAACCGGTTTATTAAAGATGCCAACGAAGTGCTGAAGGTGGCGCAGAAAGTGGAAGTAACCGTAACCGGCGTGGACGTCGACCGGAAGCGCATTTCACTTTCCATGAAGGAAAATGAGCCGCGCCCGGCACAGCGGGAACAGCCGTCGCGACAGCAAAACACCAAACCTGTTCAAAAGCAAAACTTTAACAAACCCCGCGAACGTGAGCCGGAAAGTGACCTGCAAATAAAATTATCAGCGTTAAAGGATAAATTCAGGTAGTAAACTTGTAAAGACGCGATGCATCGCGTCTCTTTTTTTTTAATGTTAAGAGCGATGTTTTAATTATCCCTTCGCCCGCTCCACATAAGCGCCTGTAGCTGTATCTACTTTTATCCTGTCGCCGATATTAATAAACAGGGGCACTTTTATTTCGGCGCCGGTCTCAACGGTTGCATTTTTCATTGCGCCGCTTGAGGTATCGCCTTTAACAGCGGGTTCCGTATAAGTAACTTCCAGTTCAGCCGAGGCTGGTACAGTACCCATGATCGGTTCATCGCTTTCAAACGCCACGATCACGTTCATCCCCTCTTTCAGGAATTTTACCGCCGGACCAAATAGCTCCTTCGGCACGGTGTGCTGGTCGTAGGTATCGTTATCCATTACCACCAGGCCCGAGCCATCATCGTACAAATACTGGTAGTTGTTGGTCTCCACGCGGGCGATGGATACTTCCTCGTCGGTACGGAAACGGTATTCAACTAATTTGCCGCTTTTAACGTTGCGCATGCGTGCCTGGTAAAACGCGCGCAGGTTGCCCGGCGTGCGGTGCAAAAATTCTTCTACCTGTACCAATTCGCCATTAAAGCGTAAAAAGTTGCCGTTTTTTATGTCGGATGCTTTAGCCATAAACTGAAAATTATTTGGAGGCGCAAACTTAGGGATTTTAGCTGAAAGCTAAAAGTCCAAAGCTGAAGGCCGGGAAATCAGTGCGAAACGGTAAAAATTGACTAACCAATACGTTATCTTTTCGCTTTCTGCTTTTCGCTTTCTGCTTTCAGCTAAAATTATCACCTTTGCCGCATGAACGTATCTGTATTGGCCCAAAACCTGCACGGGTCTGAAATTATTAAGATTGCGGGCGAGATCAACGAGCTAAAACGCCAGGGCCAAAATATCGCCAACCTGACTATCGGCGACTTTGATTCAAATATTTACCCTATCCCGGCCGGGCTGCAAAGCGGTATTGTGGATGCTTATGACCAGCGCCATACCAATTACCCGCCGGCTGATGGCATGCTCGATCTGCGTCAAAGCGTTTCCGCATTCTTGAAAAGCCGCTACGATTTGGATTACGCGGCCAACCAAATCCTGATTTCGGGTGGTTCCCGGCCGCTCATTTATTCCATTTATATGGCGATCGTGGATCCGGGTGATAAAGTATTGTTCCCAACACCATCATGGAATAATAACCATTACTGCGATCTGACCCGCGCCAAAGGCGTGGAGATACCTACCGGCCCTGAGCATAATTTTATGCCAACCGCGGACGACCTGCGCCCCTATATTAAAGGTGCAACACTGCTTGCCTTGTGCTCGCCATTAAACCCTGCCGGCACCATGTTCAGCAAAAAGGACCTGGAGGAGATTTGCGACCTGGTGATCGAGGAAAACAAAACCCGCGGCGCCGGCGAAAAGCCCTTGTATATTCTTTACGACCAGATCTATTCTCAGCTAACCTTCGGCCACCACGAGCATTTTAACCCGGTAAGCCTGCGGCCCGAGCTAAAAGATGTTACTGTTTTTGTCGACGGCGCGTCCAAATGCTTTGCCTCAACGGGCGTGCGTGTGGGCTGGGGCTTCGGCCCGGCGCATGTGGTTAACCACATGAAAGCCATTGTTGGCCACATGGGCGCCTGGGCGCCTAAAGCCGAACAGGTGGCTATGGCGCATTTTCTTAAAGACGATAGTGCAGTTAACGGTTACCTCGCCCAAATCAAACAAAACATTCAAAAAAGCCTTACATCGCTTTACAACGGATTTCAGCAACTAAAGTCCGATGGCTTTAGTGTTGATGCCATTGAGCCCATGGGCGCTATTTATTTAACCGTCAAGGTTGATTACACCGGCAAAACCACACCCGAGGGTAAAGTGCTTAAAACAGCCACCGACATTAACTTTTACCTCATTAAAGAGGCAGGCGTGGCCTTTGTGCCGTTCTCCGCTTTTGGTACGGGCGAGGACGTGAATTGGTTCAGGGCATCCGTTGGAGCAAGTACGCTAAAGGATATTGAAGAACTGGTACCGAGAATAAAAACGGCGCTGGAGAAGCTTGATTAATTTATAAACCCACTCGCTCGTACGGGGTTGGTGTGACTCATCGATGCGCGACATTACCGCCATTGCTACGCGGGCTCCGTTGACTCACCCGGTCATCGCTGCGCTTGCCCACCTCTCTCCCGCTTCACGGGAAAGACAGCAGCTACAACATTATAGGTATTTACCCTCTTTGCGCCGCAGGCGAAGGGAAGGGTCGACGCCCGCGAATGGCGGGCCGTCGGGGTGAGTCGATGTGTGGTGCTGACATTGGTGGGGATTTCCGCGGCGTCGACTCACCTCCCATACTTTGAGTACGGGACCGCTGGGAATAAATTCTGGCAATGCAACGATTTAAATTGTACGCTTACAATCCGAAGCAATCTAAATTTTCCGCTATATTTATCGGCGGACAGCTCCCGCCGCCAATTATGAAATACCACCGTTTATTCATCCTATCCGCATTAATTTTTATGCTGAAAACTGCAGCTACTGCACAGCAGTCAACCCCTTATGCCGATTACCCGGTTTATACTGGTAAAGATCTCGGCGTTAAATATTCCCCTGCAAAAACCGTTTTTAAAGTGTGGGCGCCAAAAGCATCCGCAGTAAGGCTACTGCTTTACAACGCAGGCAACGGCGGCGAAGCGGTTAACACGATCGCTTTAACTCAAGGTATAAAAGGCGCCTGGTCGGTAACGATCAATAAGGATATTAAAAACAAGTACTACACTTTCCAGGTAATGCAGGATGGTAAATGGCTGCTGGAAGCACCGGATATTTATGCAAAAGCTGTGGGTGTAAACGGCGCGCGCGGAATGATAGTTGATCTTCCCTCGACCAACCCTGCCGGATGGCGCAACGACAAAAAGCCCGCGCTGAAAAACCTTACCGACATCATTATTTACGAAACGCATATCCGCGATATTTCTGCAGATCCCAATTCGGGCATAAAAAACAAAGGCAAATTCCTGGGGCTGACGGAGACCGGTACCAAAAGCCCGCAAGGCGAAGCCACCGGCCTCGATCACATCAAACAGCTGGGCGTCACGCACGTTCACCTGCTGCCCAGCTTTGATTTTAATTCCATTGATGAAACTAAACCAGCGGCAGGGCAATACAACTGGGGATACGACCCGCTCAATTACAATGTGCCCGAGGGCAGCTATTCCACAAACGCCTATGACGGCAATGTGCGCATAAAAGAATTTAAGCAAATGGTGCAGGCCTTGCATAAAAACGGCTTGCGCGTCATTCTGGATGTTGTTTATAACCACACCAGCGATATCGGGCATTCCAATTTTACCCAGTTTGCGCCGGGTTATTTTTACCGCCACAACCCGGATGGCAGCTACTCAAACGCCACGGGCTGCGGTAACGAGGTAGCGTCGGAAATGCCGATGGTACGCAAATTTATGATCGAATCGGTGGTTTACTGGGCCAGGGAGTATCATTTGGACGGCTTCCGGTTCGACCTGATGGGCGTGCATGATATTGAAACAATGAACATGATCAGCGATACGCTGCATAAGATCGACCCGACCATTTTCGTTTATGGCGAAGGCTGGGCCGCCGGTAACAGCCCCCTGCCGGAAACACTGAGGGCCGTGAAAAAGAATGCCTCCAAATTACACCAGGCGGCCGTTTTCAGCGATGACCTGCGCGATGGCCTGAAGGGCAGCTGGGGCGACCTGAAAGAGAAAGGCTTTGTTAGCGGTAACGCGGCAATGGATGAAAGCGTGAAGTTTGGTATTGTCGCTTCAACGCCAAACCCGCAGGTTGATTACAGCAAAGTAAATTATTCAAAAGCGCCCTGGGCCGCCCAACCTGATCAAACCATCAGCTATGTTTCCTGCCATGACGACAATACCTTGTGGGACAGGCTAAAAATATCCAACCCAAACGCCAGTGAGGCGGACAGGATTAAAATGGATAAACTGGCGGCGGCAGTTGTGCTTACCTCGCAGGGGGTAGCTTTTCTGCATTCAGGCGCCGAAATACTGCGTACTAAACAAGGCGTTGCCAACTCCTTTAACAAGCCCGATTCCATCAACCAGATCGACTGGAGCCGTAAAACAACATATAAGCCTGTTTTTGATTATTACCGGGGTTTGATCGCGCTGCGTAAGGCGCACCCTGCATTCCGGATGCCCTCAGCTCAAATGATCAGTCAAAACCTGAAGTTTTTAAAAACCGGTCCCGGGCTGGTCGCTTATCGGATCGGCAAAAACGCTAACGGCGATAGCTGGAAGAATATTTTGGTAATATTGAATGGAAATGCAGCGGTCAAAAATTTTGCGCTGCCTGCGGGCCACTGGACGTTAGTCGCTGACAGCGACCAAATAGATCAAAAAGGTATCAAAAGCAACTTAACCGGAAGTATAACCATCGACGCCACTGCGGCGTACGTTTTATACCGGAACTAACACCGGCGTCAATTAAATAAATTCCTTAAACGCGCGTAAACTGTTAATAACGCGCCGTTGGGCCCCGGCTTTTAGCTTTTAGCTTTTTGCTTTCCGCTTTTAGCTCCTTTATTAAGCGCGCCATTACGCCGCCAATTGATATTCTACCTTTTGGATAAAACATTTAATATCGAAAGGTTTTTCAAGCACGTCATCAGGTGCGCCGGCCTGCCGTAGTAAGTACTCCGGCCGGTCATCATCACCTACACACATAATCACCGGCAAATTCCTCGTTGTACGGTTAAACTTCATAAGCTGGCACATCTCGCGACCGTCGATGCCCGGCAAAGCTGCCTCCATGATCACCAGGTCCGGATGATTTGTTTTTATGTTCTTAAACAGTTCGCTTCCGTTGGATAAAGTAAACACTTCATAACCGCAGCCGATCAATATATACGCCATTACTTCGCACATCAGCGCATCATCTTCCACTATCAATATCTTCTTTAACATCGCCGAATTATATATTATTTATTTTCATACAAAGGTTATACCATTTATGGCCAAATTGCTTTTATTTTGACTGGATTAGCCTTTTCGCTTATATTTTTACAGAATAATAAGCCGGATTTAAAACTCGAATACTACTTTTATTACATTTGGTGTGAGCAACCGATTACTGCAAATGGATAATATCAATATCAAAATACTTGCTAAAGAACTAAAAATCTCTACATCAACCATTTCCAGGGCATTTAACGGCAGTCCGGACATCAACAAGGACACCAAGGAAAAAATTTTAGCGTTTGCGCGGGAGCATAATTTTTTGCCCAATCACTATGCAAGCAACCTGCGCGACAAAAAGAGCCACACCCTTGCGGTAATAGTCCCCGAGATCGCTAACGATTTTTTTGCACAGGCCATAAACGGCATTGAGGAAATTGCGAGGAAGAAAGGGTTTTATATATTACTGTATCGTACAGACGACGTTTTTGAAAAAGAAGTGTCCTTTGTCAACTACTTAAATAATGGTAAGGCCGATGGCATCATCATGTCGGTTTCGGGTGAGGCGAACGACCACAACTACTTAAAGAAACTGGAGCAAAAGAACATCCCGGTGGTATTTTTCGACCGGGTTTACGAAGATATCGAAGCGGCGAAGGTGATCACCAACGACTATGAAAGCAGCTTTGACGCTACCGAGCATTTGATTGAGACCGGTTGCCGGCGGATTGCTTACCTGGTGGTAAATAAAAGTATATCCATCGGGCAGGTTCGTATGCAGGGCTACCTGGACGCCCTGAAAAAACATGAAATACCGTTTAACGATGAACTGGTGATCGATTGCAGCAACGACGAGAAAATAAACTACGGGATCCTGAAAAAGGTGCTGCAGGACATCAAACCAGATGGCATCTTCAGTTCAGTTGAACGCCTGGCCTTCGCCACCTATTATGTTTGTAACGACCTGGGCATCGATATTCCGCGCGACTTAAAAGTGGTGAGCTTTTCAAGTCTGAATATTGCCCCCTTGTTATGCCCGGCCTTATCCACCATTACCCAACCAGCCTTTGAAATGGGCAGCAAAGCAGCCATGCTGCTTTTTGACGAGCTGGAAAAAAAGGGTGTAAACGTGCAGAAAAAAGAGCACGTATTAAAATCGAAGCTATTTATCCGGAAATCTTCGGGAGGGTAAACGCTGGGACGAATTTTACCGCAAAGAGCTCAAAGGAGAAGATGCAGAGTGCGCAAAGATTTATGGTTTGTTATTTTTTTTCTATGCTTTAGCGCTGTCTGGCAATCGCCATTTACAGCGTTATAAATTACTCAAACGATACTAAATTATCTTTTTAAGTGCTTGGCTTTGTGGACTTTGCGCAACCTTTGTATCCTTTGTGGTTAAAAGTCTCTATTTTAAATTGACAGCATCTCCACGATCTTCAGGAAATCCGGATCGAGCTCACTGATGTGCTTTACGGCGTTTTCAAACGGCGTAAATGCAATTTGGTTATGCACCAGGCCTACCATCTCGTTTTTACGGCCCGCCAATAAGGCCTCAACCGCGGCTACGCCTGTACGGCTGGCCAATACGCGGTCCATACAGGTTGGCGATCCTCCGCGCTGGATATGGCCCAGGATAGATACCCTGGTATCGTGGTTGGGGAAACGCTCCTTTACCAAACGGCCCACTTCAAATGCATCGCCCGCTTTGCCATTTTCGGCCAGCATAATAATTTTTGATGTTTTATCCGGTCGTCCGTTCTCCAGCCGGTCAAAGAGCGCCTGTATATCAGTATTGCCTTCGGGGATCATGATGGTTTCGGCCCCCGCCGCGATGCCGGTGCGTAAAGCGATCAATCCCGAATCGCGGCCCATTACCTCGACAATAAAAAGCCTGTTGTGCGATTCCGCCGTGTCGCGTATTTTATCTACCGCATTAATAACGGTATTGATCGCCGTGTCGTAACCGATGGTGAAATCAGTTCCGCACAGATCATTGTCTATAGTGCCGGGCAAGCCTATGATGGGGAAATCAAATTCCTGGGTAAACTCCTTTGCACCGCGGAAAGTTCCGTCTCCGCCAATCGCCACAAGCGCATCTACGTTATTTTTTATCAGCTGCTCATAAGCCGCTTTCCTGCCGGCAGCGGTTTTAAACTTTTCGCTGCGGGCGGTTTTCAGTATGGTGCCGCCACGCTGGATAATGTTGGATACCGATTTTATGTTCATCGGGAACATATCCCCGCTGATCATCCCTTCAAAACCGCGGCGGATCCCGGTTACCCCTGTCTTGTAATATAATGCTGATCGTACAACTGCACGTATGGCTGCATTCATGCCCGGTGCATCACCGCCGGATGTAAAAAGCCCGATATTTTTTATTTGCGTCATTAGCTAAAAAGCGCGCTGCTTGAGTTTAAAAATAGTTCACCCCGGCTTTCTGCAAAGTTAAAGGGTATTAATTAGCGTATCGTAAAAATTGCGCGAATTTACACTTATTTTTTATCGGCGGGGAGGATTTTTCAGATTTATATAGTAAATCCATAGTGTAATTTGATTCAGATACTGCAGCGCGTTTAAAAATTTTTGCTCGTAATTTCACGCCTGGAACATTACTGGCTTCCAATGTCTGTTGGTAGCATTACCTCAAAAATGTTCGCCGGGGTGACTCGTCTAACCAACGCTTCTTCGGATGTTCCTCCTTTCGGCTTCGCGGGAAAAGGATAGCTTTATCTATTTCAGCACGTTGCGCTCCGACAGTACCCGGCTGCTTCTTTGCCTAAAGACCATTCGCCTTATAAGTCGACAAACCGCTGCTTAAAAAGCTTAAATAGTTATCCACGCTGTAATTTGCACCCTGAGGCTGCGCCAATACTTTGCCACTGCCATCAATAATAACATACAAAGGCTGCGAGTTCGAATTAAAATCCGTTGTTTCCCGGTCGCTGTTTTTATCCCCGATGGTGGTAATTCTTTCTCCGGTTAGTTTTGAGGTGTAAGTTTCGCTGGCAGGCAGGTCGGTTTTCTCGTCGACATAAAGCTCCAGCAAAATAAAATCGTTTTGCATCAAAGTACGCACTTGCGGGTTTACCCATACCGAATTTTCCATCTTTCGGCAATTGGTGCAACCCCAGCCCGTAAAATCGATCAATATGGGTTTCTTCTCTTCTTTTGAAACCTGCAGGGCCTGGTCATAGTCGTACCATTCATTCATGCCGGCATGATGGCCCCTTAAAAAAAGCGTTTCGTATTTTTTGTTTTTCACCGTTGTATTGGCGGGCGCGGGCGCCGGGCCGGGTGCCGTTAGGCGGGTAAGGTCAAAATCCTGCGTTGCCGGCGGCGGCAAAAAACCGCTGATTGAATTTAGCGGCGCCCCCCAAAGGCCCGGGATCATGTAAACCACGAAGGCAAAAACAATAACCGATAAAAACAACCTGGGTACCGAAAGGTATGAGAGATCGCTGTCGTGCGAAAACTTGAGCTTACCGATAAGGTACAAGCCCAGCAATAGGCCAATGGCGATCCATAATGACAGGAATATCTCCCGGTCGAACCAGTTCCAATGATAAACCAGGTCGACCACCGACAGGAATTTTAGCGCGAGTGCAAGTTCAACAAAACCCAGCACTACTTTCACGGCGTTAAGCCAGCCGCCTGATTTGGGCAGACTTTGCATAGCCGACGGAAAAAGCGCAAATGTTACAAAAGGCAGCGCCAGTGCCAGCGAAAAACCGAACATGCAAATGGCAGGGCCAAGGCGTTCGCCTTTGGTTACCGCAACGGCAAGCTCACCGCCAATAACCAGCCCCGTGCACGAAAACGACACCACAACAAGCGTTAGCGCCATAAAGAAAATGCCGATGAGCCCCCCCTGGTTGGATTGTTTGTCGATCTTATTCACCAACGAGCTGGGCAGTACAATTTCAAAAGCGCCGAAAAAGGAAATAGCAAATACCACCAGGAGCGCAAATAGCAGTATATTGAACACGCCATTGGTGGCCAGTGCATTAAGCGCGTTGGGGCCAAACCAAATGGTAATAAGCAACCCGAGGCTTACAAAAATTACAATGATGGAGAGGCCGTAGAATATGGAAAAACCGATGGCTTTAAGCCGGGTACCGCCCAGTTTAAGAAAAAAGCTTACCGTAAGCGGCAGCAGCGGGTAGATGCAGGGGAGCAGGAAAGCCACGAAGCCCCCGCCCAGCCCGAAAAAAAACAACTGCCACAGTGTTTTAGGCCTTTGTTTAATGTTGCCTTTCGCCACGGCCATAGCCGCTTTTTTAAGGCTATCGATTTTTTTTAAGCTATCCAGCCGTTTTTTCGCGGCGGCAATGTTATCAGCCCTTGTGGGGATGCTGGTAAATTGCACATCAGCGGTGGATACCGTATCGCCCTTTTTTTGAAAAGCCTTCGCCGGCATGCTTCCGGCTAAAAAAATAAGCGTTAAAAAAAACAGGATCGTTCCTGTTTTAAAAATTCCGGATTGGCTCGATCTCATTTCAGCTTATTTACCTAAGTTGACAGAGAATTCAACATCTTCGGGCGGGAGGCATTTGTGGTCGTTGCAGGTCATATACTCCAGTTTGCCTTTCACTACCGAAGCATTAGCAGATTTCAATTTTATCTTTTGCTGAAAGGTGACCGTTTTTTCAAAGTAGCTCACGTTCATGCTAAAAGCGCTTTCATATTTGGTTACGGGCGTTGGTTCGCTTGTTTGGCCAACCAGGATGTACTCTTTTGAGGGGGCGAAGGTAAACGAGGTTTTTATCGGCCCGCCTTCCTTTACGTTTTGCGAATAAATATGCCAGCCATCCTGTATGGTTGCGCGCAAAAATACCACCGCTTCCGTACTGCTTGTTTTTTTTGCGGCGTACGACCATTTAACCGGACTTTCTATCTGTGCCTTGGCACCTATACCTAACACCAGGGCTACAGCCAGTACTATCAATTTCTTCATTTTTATTTTATTTTTTTATTCAATTATCAGCATTGATCATTTTCCAAAATAACCGCTCAAATTTGTTCACAATCTGAACTGTTCGCCTCTTTAACATTTTTTAACAAAGGGCTAAAACTTACGAAGTTTTAAAAACTTCGTAAGTTTCCGATTGCCTATTTATTTATAAATTCAATTTCTTTCAAGCTAAACTCTAATTCTTGCCCGTTATTATTTTGCACTTTTAAAATGCCCGTGTAACCTACATCAGTTATTGTGCCGCGAAATAACCCGTTCTTCGATTTAAAAGTGCGCGTTTCGTTTAACCAGTATAGCCGCGCCAAATAACATTCCCTTATATCGGCTGTCTTTCCGGCCTTCAATTTCAGGTACCAGGCTTCAACGTGGCCGCAAATGTCGGACAATAAAGTTTTTAAATCATAATCGGTGTGTAAGATTTGCTTCAATGACACGGCATTGGGCAGCCAGCCCGGAAAATTCTCCTGGTTAATATTCAGCCCGATGCCTGCAATGGCATTTTTTATTTGTCCGCCCTGTATCATATTTTCAATTAACATACCGCCCAGTTTGCGGTCGCTGTAATAGATATCATTGGGCCATTTAATTTTAAGCCCTGTGCCCAATAAAGGTGCAAAAGCATCAAAAACGCCCAGGCTTATAGCTCTGACCAGGTCAAACTGCTCCGTTACCTTCAAAAACGAGGGCTTTAAAAGTATGCTGAAAGTTAAGTTTTTACCAGGTTGGGCAAACCAGCCATTTTGCTGCTGGCCGCGGCCGGCGTATTGATTTTCTGCCATAATGACCGTACCTTCGGGCAATGGCTTGGAATTTGACGCTAATTGCTTGAGGTAATTGTTGGTTGAATCGACTTCGTTTAGGAGAACAAAATTTTGTCCAACAAATAAACCCGAAATTATGTTATTTTGCAAGGTATAATAAATTAGAAACCAGAGTCGTTCAAAACTAATTCTTTTTGATGGTAAAAAACAAAGCGTTAAGTGAATCCGCTTATATTTCCGAATTGGCCATCCATGGCATCCAGGAAAAAAAAGGAAATGATATTATCAGGTTGGACCTTCGTAATATATTCAGTTCAGTGGCCGATTATTTTGTATTGTGCCACGCCGAATCAACCACACAGGTAAAAGCAATAGCCGACAGCGTAGAAAAAGAAATTTTTAATGCCACGCAGCAGGAGCCCTGGAAAAAAGAAGGGCTGCAGTACGGGGAATGGATACTGCTGGATTATGTAGATGTAGTGGTGCACGTTTTCAGGACAGATAAACGTGAATATTATGGAATGGAAGACTTATGGGGCGATGCGGAGGTCAAGCTTTATAAAAGCGCATAAGTCGTAACAAACCGCTCCGGCATGCGTCAATGTGACGTCTGTTTAAATATAAATTAAAGATTGTAATTTTGTGTTTGTAAAGAATGAAACAACCATGAACTGCGGAAAAATGTGACAGACAGCCGCTTATGATCGCGTTGTTGAGATTAATGGATAAATAATGTAATGAAAGATAATAAATTGGAAAAGCCAAAACCCTTACGGAAAATACCAAATAAAAAGATCACACCGAAGCCGCCGCGACCTAATATCATGTGGTTTTATGTTGTTATCGTTGTTGTTTTATTAGGCGTTGCCACACTTTTGCAAAGCAGCACCACATCGCCTATCACTTTTCAGCGGTTCGCGCAGCAGATGCTGAAAAACCACGATGTTGACCATGTTACCACTTATAAAAGCGGGGATTTGCTGGTTGCCGAGGTGTTTTTGAAAAGTACAAGCCTGGGTAAACCCGAGTACCATGATGCTAAAAAAGCCGACAAGAATTTTGGTTTAGGCGGCGATGAGAGTAGTACGCCGCAGTATGTTTTTACGGCAGACAAATATGACGGCTTGGTTAAAGAGATAGCCGATGCGGAGACCGCCTTCGGTTTTACGGAAGCGGACAGGGTGCCGGTGTCTATCGAGGCCGGGCACGAAAGCTTGCTTTCAAACTGGTTTGTACAGTGCATCATTATGGCCGTGTTGCTGGTGGCCGTATGGCTGTTTATCATGCGCCGCATGTCTGGCGGCTCAGGTGGCGGCCCCGGCGGCCAAATATTCAATATCGGCAAATCAAAAGCGACCCTATTTGACAAAGAGGCGCAGGTATCAGTTACCTTTAACGATGTTGCCGGCCTCGAAGAAGCAAAACAGGAAGTAATGGAAATTGTCGACTTCCTGAAAAATCCAAAAAAGTATACCAACCTGGGTGGTAAAATCCCGAAAGGCGCTTTGTTGATCGGGGCGCCGGGAACCGGTAAAACCCTTTTGGCCAAGGCCGTGGCCGGCGAGGCGCAGGTGCCTTTCTTCTCGCTGTCAGGTTCTGATTTTGTGGAAATGTTTGTGGGCGTCGGTGCTTCCCGTGTCCGCGATTTGTTCCGCCAGGCAAAAGACAAGGCCCCCTGCATCATCTTCATCGACGAAATTGACGCCATAGGCCGTGCCCGTGGCAAAAATAATATTGTAGGCGGTAATGACGAACGCGAAAACACCCTGAACCAGTTACTGGTGGAAATGGATGGTTTCGGCACCGATTCGGGTATTATTATCCTTGCCGCAACCAACCGCCCTGATGTGCTGGATTCGGCTTTATTGCGCCCGGGGCGTTTTGACAGGCAGGTATCCATCGACAAACCCGACCTTGTGGGTCGCGAGCAGATATTTAAAGTCCACCTTAAGCCGGTTAAGCTGGCTGATGGCGTGGATGCTAAAAAACTATCAGCGCAAACCCCTGGTTTTGCAGGCGCGGAAATTGCCAACGTTTGTAATGAAGCGGCGCTGATAGCAGCCAGGAAAAACAAAGAGGCGGTTGATATGCAGGATTTCCAGGACGCGATCGATCGTGTGATCGGTGGTTTGGAGAAGAAAAATAAGATCATATCGCCAGAAGAAAAGCGCATCGTAGCTTACCACGAAGCGGGCCATGCTATCGCCGGCTGGTTTTTGGAGCATGCCGACCCGCTGGTTAAAGTTTCCATCGTTCCGCGCGGCGTTGCCGCATTGGGCTATGCTCAATATTTACCAAAAGAGCAATTCCTTTACACCACCGAACAATTGATCGATGGCATGTGCATGACCATGGGCGGCCGCGTTGCCGAGGATATTACCTTTGGAAAAATTTCGACAGGCGCCCAAAACGACCTGGAAAGAATTACCAAACTGGCTTATGCCATGGTGACTATATATGGTATGAACGACAAGGTGGGCAATGTGTCATTTAACGATACGCAGGGCGAATACCAGTTCAATAAGCCCTATTCAGAAAAAACCTCTGAATTGATTGACCAGGAGGTGCGCAACCAGATCACCGAAGTTTATGAAATGACCAGAAAATTACTGCTCGATAAGCGGGAAGGCCTGGTCAAACTGGCTGAAAAGCTGCTGGAGAAAGAGATCCTTTTCCAGTCGGATCTTGAAGAAATATTAGGCAAACGACCTTTCGAAAACCGTACCACTTATGACGAGTTTGTGAACGGGCCCGAGTCGGACCAGGAACCTGCTGCCGCGGCGTTAGTGCCGGAAGGCGTTGCCGATCATTCGGGCACCTTTAAAAGAAACCCGGAAGAGACAGGAGCAAGCGCCGCTAAAGAGTAAACTAGAGATCAGTGATTAGAGATTAGTGAATAGAAACCCTCTAACCTCTGATCACTGATCTCTAATCACTACAATGAGGGACATCACCACATCGAAGGAAAAACTGCTGAAGAAGATCCGCAAGGCGCTTCTTGAAAAACGGGAGAACCCTTATCCTAACCTGGAAGACCTTTATCACTATCCCGCGACCGACGAACTGCCCGAAGTAATTTTTGCCGAACAATTTACCGCCGTTAGCGGTCAGTTTGTTTTTTGCGAAGACGATGTGCAGTTTATTGAAAACCTGCTGGAGCTTGCTGAACAACGCAAATGGCGGAAAATATACTGCTGGGAGCCTGCCCTGCAGGAAGTTTTAACGCGTTTTGAATATCCTTTTTTTGAAACGGACAAGGATTTTGAACAGGCTGATGTTGGCTTCACGCTGTGCGAAGCCCTGATCGCACGCAACGGTAGTATCCTGCTTTCAAACGCCGGGATGGCGGGGCGCCGGTTAAGTATTTATCCGCCCGTACATATCGTACTGGCCTACACCTCGCAAATCGTACTCGATCTGAAGGATGGCTTCAGGCTGCTCAAAAATAAATATGGCAATGATCTGCCGTCCATGATCACCAACGTTACCGGCCCCAGCCGCACCGCCGATATCGAGAAAACATTAGTTTTGGGCGCTCACGGCCCCAGGGAGCTATTTGTTTTTCTGTTAGAAGGATAACTGCAACGACTCGAAACATCGCGGTTCAGGCCGGTTCAAGTTAACCCCTAAACTTACCAAATCGTCATTGCGAGGAACGAAGCAACCTCTACATATGCTAATCGGTCAACCCTATCTTCGGGTAACATGTCGACCGCTCACGCACCGTTGCGCATCATCATGCGGAAAAAAATGTAAATTCTCGGTCTACACCTGTTCATTAGAACGTTCGGTCAAATCATTTGTCTTAATCATTAAACGAGCCCGCTCATAGCCGCGGGCGGATGCTTCTTTGCCCAGGACCTTTCACGTTCAAAACCATGAAAAACCTTGCGCTGCAATCTTTTTGCCCCATCGCTGCGCACGCACAAGCCCCGCGCTGCATGCAAAAAATTGCTATGCCCTGCCCGGCCGCACAGGCTTGCCGGTTTTCCCTGATTTCTTGCCGAAGCCGTCCTGCTGACGGAAAAGCGTCATCAACAATTTTTTTGCGGGTACCCGGATTAATGCCCGCAACGGTGATGAAATAACCGTCAATATTTTGCGCCTTTGATATCATTCATTTTGCATTTTATCCCGGGCCTCATTGAATTTTTGGTCAACGCGGTTGGTGATAAATACATTGCCGAGTATGCCGAAGCCGATAATTTTTTCGTCGCCGCCTGACTCAAAGTTGGTGAGCGAAAAAAACAGGTAATTTTTACGCTGAACGGTGTTTTCAACTACTTTGTTGATGATCATTGTACCCAGCATCTGCCCAAGTTGGGCGCCGGCGTGGTCAAGCGTATTTTCAGTGGTATCACGTTCCGCGATCTCTTGACCCAGAAGCCGGTTTACCTTTGCGCTTACCGCGTCGCGATGGTCCTGCAAACTTGGATTCGAGGCAAACAGCAACGCCAATAGCAGGATGAACAGGATATATTTCCAGGTGTTCCTGTTGGAATTATTGTTTTGTGGCTGGCCGCTTTCGAAAGACATCGGTAAAAGCTTTAGGGTGATATTTATTCAGTTTGATCATTCTAAGTTAGCGAAATGACGGGAATACCTGAAAGAAAAATAAGACAACACCCCGTATGGGCGGGAGATCCACCCCTCAATGTATCGCAACCGCACATTTCAACTGTGCCGATTGCGAACACCCCTTTCGTTTAAAGATTGACAAGACTCTAAATAACAACAAGTTACAGTTTTGGCACAGGCATTGACAACACATCGTTACATATTTTACAGCTATGATGCGATTTTTTTCCAAGCTTGCCTGGCGCAACCTGATGAAGGACAAATTATTTTCCCTCATCAATATCCTCGGTCTGTCCATCGGCATTGCCGTTTGCATGATGATCTTCCTGTTTATCAGTAACGAGTTTAGTGTGGACCGGTTTCATAAAAACGGCGACCGTATTTACCGGGTCACGCGCGGGTTCACCAATAACGGTAAGGCGAGTACCGTATCGTACCTTTCATGGCCATATGCACCGGCGCTGCTGAACGACTTTAAAGGTGAGATCGTTAAAGCAGTACGCGTAAATCCAAACGACGACCTGATCAAAGCCAATAACAAGTCGTTCCACGAAATGCGCGTGCTCGATGTGGATTCTGGTTTTTTTAGCCTTTTTTCATTTCCGCTGCTCAGGGGTAATGCCGCAACGGCGCTGAAAGACCCTAACGATGTTGTGCTGACCGAAACTACAGCCAAAAAGTACTTCGCCACCATTGACGATGCGATGGGCAAAACCATCCTGATGGACAAAACCCTGCCGCTAAAAATAACAGGCATCGCTAAAGATGTTCCATCCAACTCGCATCTTACTTTCGACGTGGTGATGCCGCTGCAAACCCCTAAAAATACGCCGACAACGTCTCAATGGATCAGCAACGGCCTGTACACTTATGTGTTGTTGGATAAAAATGCTTCGGCGCAAAACATTCAGCGCCGCCTGCCGCAGTTTATAAACAAGTACATGGCCGACGCGGCGATCAAATACGGCTATAAGCCAACATTGTCGCTGGTCCCGTTAAAAGATGTTTATTTCGAAAATATAACTTTCGATGGCAATGATATTACGCATGGCGACAAAACGGTGGTTTATATCTTTATTTCCATCGCTGCCTTTATCCTTCTTATCGCCTGCATCAATTTCATGAACCTTTCCACCATCCGCGCGGTCGACCGTTCGAAAGAAGTGGGGCTGCGCAAAGTGCTGGGCGCGCTGCGCAATAACCTGATCGGGCAATTCATCGGCGAATCGGTTTTAATTACAGCCATCTCCTGTCTGGTCGCCATTGGCCTGTTGTTGCTGGCCATGCCCTGGTATAACCAACTGCTGGGCTACACGCTGACCGTGTCGTGGAGCAGCTGGCCCATTTACGCTTTCCTGGCCGGCGTTATTTTGGTGGTTGGCTTTTTGGCGGGCAGCTACCCGGCATTTTTCCTTTCGGCATTTTCGCCCATACAGGCGCTAAAGGGCAAACTCAAACTGGGCAAGGGCGGCGCCGCTTTCCGGCATGCGCTGGTGGTGGTGCAGTTCAGCATTTCTATCCTGCTCATTGTAGGCACGTCTATCATTACCCGGCAAATGAGCTATGTAAAAAACAAACAGCTTGGTTATGATAAGGAGCAAACGCTGCTGGTACGCATTGACAATAACGACATTTACAACCATATGCAGGCCTTTAAAACCGACCTGCAAAACTCGGGCGCGGTTAAATCGGTTTCCCTGATGTCGGGCGAGCCCGGCGGCTTTTTCGATACGCAATCCTTTAATGTGGAGGGGCACAATGATATATGGAACGCCAACACCGAATATGCCGATTTTCAATACGTGCAGACATTTGGCCTCAAGATCATCGCCGGGCGGGATTTTTCCCCTCAATTCCCCAGTGATACCCTGCAATCTGTACTGCTTAACCACACCGCAGCTGCCAAGTTGGGCTGGACGCCGGAGCAGGCCGTCGGCAAATGGATAAAAAACACTTTCCGCGACAGCCTGCGCCGCCATGTGGTGGGGGTAGTGGAGGATTTTAACTTCCTCTCGCTGAAACAAAACATGGCGCCGCTGGTGATCTCACCCGCGCCCGACCGGCGCGTGATCGTTATAAAACTACAGGCCGGCAATGTACAGGCCGGCATCGCCGCGGCTAAAGATGAGTACATGAAACAGGCCGGGGCCTACCCGTTTGAATACCGCTTTTTAGACCAGCAGTTTAACGACCTGTACCAAACCGACCTGCGCCAGCAAACCATCTTAACCGTTTTTGCCGGCCTGGCCATTTTTGTGGCCTGCCTGGGGCTGTTCGGTTTGGCCTCGTTTGCAGCCACCAAACGGTTTAAGGAGATCGGCGTACGCAAAGTGCTGGGATCATCGGTGCAGGGCATCGTTGTGCTGCTCTCACGCGACCTGTTAAAGCCAGTATTGATCGCCACTATTATTGCCCTGCCGCTGGGTTATTACGCTATGGATAAATGGCTGCAGGGCTTTGCCTATAAAACCACGCTTAGCTGGTGGATATTTGCCCTGGCTGCCCTGCTTACCTTTTCCATCGCGTTAATTACCGTAAGCATCAAGGCCGTAAATGCCGCACTGGCCAACCCGGTGAAGAGTTTGAGGGCGGAGTAATGGGTTAGCTGCAGCGATCAACGGAAGCTGGAAGGTTGCGAGTGTTATAAGCGTCAGGAGAAGAATTATTCCCCGCTGCCGGGCCTGCGGGCTTACATCATCATAAGCAACTGTGCTGCCATGCGTGCAGCCTTTTGGAAGTTTCACTGTGACCGCACCAACATGGGTTAAGCACTCTCATTTATGGTGAAGTCATTTACGTGCTTTTCCCACGCTATATTTCATGCGAATTTGAAATGCCGCAAGATCAAATTGTTGGACAATAATTTTACCTTAGCAGGATTGTAGACCCGGTAACATCAGGCACTTATGAAATATAGCTTTACACTTTTTGCGGCACTCTTTTGCTGCCTGCTTTTTTCTGAAAAAGTTAAGTCACAATCCGTCAAAAAGGCGGCGGGAATGGTACTCAATTCTCAGGAGTACCTGGAATTTAACGGGGTTAATGTGATGCTGGCGCATGACTTTTATCCGGAAGGGCACCAGGGCGGTGTAGGGATCATTCAAAACGGTCAAAGAGTTGCAACCAACGGCGACATCCGCCTTGAGCCTACTCCCGGCCAGTGGTCGCCTATCCCCAAAGTAGGCAAGCGGGTAATAAACCGTGCAACCGGCGAAATAAGTGTGCGAATGGAGTTTCCGAACCCGGCGATCGACCGAAAAGGATTTAACCCTATTATTTACCCCGACCTCAACTTTGCCTACAATATCAGGGTACTGCCCGCAGGCAAATCATTCCGTATCATTGTGGATTTGGACAAACCCCTCCCCGACGAGTGGATCGGAAAGGTGGGTTTCAACCTCGAGCTGTATCCCGGCTCGTTGTTTGGCAAGTCGTATTACATGGATAAACAATTCGGAATTTTTACCCGGCAAGCCAATACACAGATGTATAAAGATGGTAACGGCGATGCACAGCCAACCCCTATGGCAACGGGTAAAAGACTTACGATAGCACCCGAGAGCAACTTGCAGCTGATGACGATAGAAGATATCTCTGCGGGCGATTTGCAATTACTTGACGGCCGCGCAAAACACAACAATGGCTGGTTTGTAGTAAGAACCCTGATAGCAAAAGGTGCGGCAAAAAATGCGATAGAATGGCTGGTTACACCAAACGCACCGGCGAACTGGATGTCGCCGCCCGTGGTACAGGTTTCGCAGGTCGGCTATCATCCTTTACAGGAAAAAGTGGCGGTGATTGAGCTGGACAAAAGAGACAAGAGGAGGTTACCCGTTTCTGTTTTAAGGGTGGATGAAAAAGGCGGCCTGGTGCAGATAATGAACACTCAACCCAAAGATTGGGGCAACTTTTTAAGATATCACTACATGCAGTTGGATTTCAGTAAGGTTACCGATCCTGGTATGTACGTGATAAAATATGACGCTTATCAAACGGAACCCTTCCAGATAAGTAAAGATGTTTTTAAGAACGATGTTTGGCAGCCAACTTTAGCGTACTTTTTACCGGTACAGATGTGCCACATGCGTGTAAACGATAAATACCGCGTATGGCATGGACTGTGTCACATGGACGATGCACGAATGGCCCCGACTGATTCGGATCATTTCGACGGTTATATCCAGGGCCACAGCACGCTTACCAAATTTAAGCCCGGTGATAATGTGCCATTTTTGAACCGCGGCGCATGGCATGATGCCGGCGACTTTGACCTCCGCGTAGAATCGCAGGCAGAAACCGTTCACGGCCTTACGCTGGCCTACGAAGCGTTTGCAGTGGACTATGACAACACTACCATCGACCAGAAAAACCACTTGGTGGAAATTCAACAGCCGGATGGTAAGCCTGATATTTTACAGCAGATAGAGCACGGCTTGCTTTCAATAACCGGCGGGTACCAGGCGATGGGCCGTTTTTATCGTGGGATAATCGAGCCAACTTTAAGGCAATATACTACTTTAGGCGACCCGGCTGATATTACCGATAACATGCCGTTTATAACCAATGCTAAGAATACCAATCGTATATTAAATACACCGGCAGCAGCCGACGACCGATGGGTGTTCACCGAGGATAACCCACGGCGCTCGCTGGAAACTGCGGCGGCGTTAGCCGCGGCCAGCAGGGTAATGAAGGGATATAACGATACGTTAGCCACCCAATGCCTGCAAATTGCTGAAGACGTTTGGAATAACACGCCCGGCCAAAATGTTCGCTCAAGGGTGGCGCTGGCAGTTGAGCTGTATATCACCACAAAAAATAAAACCTATTCGGATTTCCTCGTAAAAAACACCTCAGTCATCGCGGCTGATATTAACAATACCGGCTGGCTGGTGGGCCGTACTATCCCATTGATTAATGATCAGGCTTATACCGATGCAATGACCGATGCCGTTAAAAAGCTGTATGTGCAAATTCAGCAGCAGGGCGCTAAAACGCCCTATGGCGTGCCTTACGAACCCAACATTTGGGGCGCGGGCTGGGGGATACAAAACTTTGGCTACAAACAGTATTTTTTATACACGGCTTTCCCTGCGGTGTTTAGCGATAAGTATATGCTGCATGCCATTGATTTCGTTTTAGGCTGCCATCCGGGCTCAAACACGGCTTCATTCGTATCGGGCGTGGGCGCCAGGTCCATGACAACCGCTTATGGCTTCAACCGCGCGGACCGGTCCTATATCCCGGGCGGTATTACATCCGGCACGGCGCTGATCCGCCCGGATTTCCCGGAGCTGCTTAACTGGCCCTACTTGTGGCAACAAGGTGAATATGTTTTGGGAGGAGGCACTTCCGATTACTTGTTTTTGATATTGGCGGCCGATCACGTTTTAAATAAAAAATAAATTTAAAAGGGCTTCTTGAACTATCAAATCATCGATAATTATGCAGCTAATCGCACGGCTTGCCGGGGCTTCGTGGCGTGGTATGCGAGGTGACCAGACGCCGCTTTTCGTAAATGGTTAGTGTTTTGCAGAGATTTGGTCCCGACTGCCCCTGTAAAACCCCAATAAGCAATATCAGCCCAAAATGGCTTCTTTGTTATATCTCGCCTTGTAATCTACAGGCGACAGGCCTGTTATTTTTTTAAAAACTTCTCTGAACGCTTTATCGTCCGAATAACCTACCGCGCACATCACCTCAAAGATATTTTTTCTGCCATTCTCCAAATTACTTTTTGCGGCTTCTACCTTCAGACGCTGCAAATATTCTACCGGGGTATTACCGGTGGCCTTAATAAACCGCCTGTCAAAATTCCGCCTGCTGATGGCAAGCTTCGAGGCCAGATCTTCGAAAGAAATTTTACCGGTTAAATTTTCTTCCATATAGGTTTGTGCCTTGCCAACCATTTCGTCGCCATGGTTCTTCTGCGTTTGAAAAATAAAAAAAGGTGACTGCGTCGTCCTGTCCATATCGATCTGGAAAACTTTTGAACAGTAAATTGCGGTTTGCCTGTCGAAATATTTTTCAACCAAAAAAAGCATCAGGTTCAAAAACGAGTAAGCGCCGCCGTTGGTATATATTCCTCTTTCGGCAGTGATCAGTTTATCTGCGCGAAGATTGATTGTTGGAAAAAGCCGGGTGAAGTCGTTTGCCCAATTCCAGTGTGTTGAACAGGTCCTGCCCTCCAGTAAACCGGTTGAGGCCAGCAAAAATGCGCCCGAGCACATGGTAGCTATTTCAGCGCCGTTTTTGTATTGCGTGATGATCCAGTTGATCAGCGCCTCGTTTTCCGCAGCTAAATTGTTATGGTATAAAACGGCGGGGATGATCACCAGGTCGGTTTTTTTTATTTCCCTGATATTTGCGGGATGAACCGAAAAGTAACCGCCGCTTAATTTCAGCTCGGTCATAAAACCCGCCAGGCGGATATCCATCACCGGCTTGCGGCCCATTTTTTTCCAGTAGGCGTTTGCGCTGTTCAATATATCCAGCGAACCCGTAATGGTGCTCAGCGTGGCTTTGCCCTGGGGCACCACAATAGTCACTTGCTTCATCGGTCAAATTATTAAACAAATTTAGATAATTGTTTTGGCCAAATCAACCCGATACAATGTCTATTTAACACCCGATCACTACTAAATTCGGACAGTAACTTTGTTTCGTAATACTAACCCGGGTGATTTATTAAGGTCTGATTCAAAATCAATATTTCTCCATCAAACAAAATGAAAAAACTACAGAATAAAGTCGCCGTTGTATACGGGGACGGCACAGTAGGGGCTGCTATGGCCACCGCCTTTGCCCGCGAAGGCGCAAAGGTTTTTATGACCGGGCGTACGCTAACAAAACTCAATGCCATCGCTGATGAAGTTTTGTCCGGCGGAGGGGCCATCGAGATAGCGCAAGTCGACGCACTTGATGAGCAGGCGGTTGAACGGCATCTCGCCGGCGTAGTCGGGAGCACCGGCAAAATCGATATTTCGTTCAATGCTATCGGTATCCCTCAAAAAGGTATCCAGGGTACTCCGCTCGCCGAGCTGGCGGCCGAAACCTTCCTCCTTCCGGTCATTACCTATGCCAAGTCTCATTTCGTAACGGCCAAAGCGGCCGCACGCCTGATGATCAAACAAGGCAGCGGGGTGATCCTGATGCATACGCCAAATGCCAGCCGCATCAGCCAGCCATTTGTAGGCGGCATGGTGCCTGCCTGGGCGGCTATGGAAGCGCTGTGCCGCTCCTTGTCGGTTGAATACGGGCAATACAATGTGCGGGCCGTGTGCCTGCTCACCACCGGCATTCCGGAAACATCACTTATCGACGAAGTTTATGACATTCACGGGAAGGCGCACGGGATATCATTTGATGAATTTAATGCCGTAATGGCCGGGATGACGCACAGGCGGCGCGCCACCACGCTGGAAGAACTAACAAATGCAGCGATTTTTGTGGCGTCTGACGAGGGCAGCGCAATTACCGGTACCATACTAAACCTGACCGCTGGAATGATTGTAGACTAAATGTTTAACTTAAAATCTATAAAAAAAAGATGAAAACAGCAGATTTTACCACCACCATATTGGTAAACCAAACCCCCGAAAACGCATATAAGGCCATCAATAACGTTTGCGGATGGTGGACCGGGGCGCCCGGCGTTGAAGGCAGCACAAACCAGCTTAATGATGAGTTTACGTATGATTACCAGCCGTACCATCATTCTAAACAAAAGATAATGGAGTTGATTCCCGGCAAAAAAGTGGTTTGGCTTGTTACTGAAAGTTACCTCAACTTTGTTGAAGACAAAAACGAATGGACAGGTACCAAAATTGTTTTTGATATCACCCCCAAAGGCGACCAAACCGAAGTGCGCTTTACACACGTAGGCCTCGTTCCAACCGGTGAATGTTATGACAGCTGCTCAAACGCATGGGGCGGTTATATCAGCAATGGTTTGCGTAACCTGATCGCTAACTGCAAAGCCGATCCGGCGGCTAAGGAAAGCGTTACTGCATAAGGAGTATACGGGGAAAACCAAAGGAGCTGGGCATTTGCCCGGCTCCTTTGGTTTTCCACAGGGGCCGGATGCAAAAAGCGCAGGGTTCCATACGGAAACCCTGCGCTGACAAGATTCAGGTATTTAAGCCTGGATAAGAGAGGCTGTCGAGCTTACGTTAAAGCCCAGAATTTGAACCGCGCCCGGCAAACTTTGAATAGTGGCAGTGATGCTGCTGTCGCCGTTTTGGGTGTAGTTGGTTGTTGTTGAGGAGCTTGACGAGGAGGTGTAAAAAGGCCAAACATTTACGTTGCTGCTGGTATACACATAGTTGTATTGGGACGCGCTATAGGCGGCGGCGCTGGTTATGGTAATAACAAAATCGGTTGCGATTATAGCCTGAACGCTAACGTCCTGTAATGAACCGCCCGATCCGAATAAAGTATTCCATTTACTTTGGCCGCCTTCCCACAAGCTCGAATCCTGATACATTTGAATGAGGTAGGCGTTTGAAAACCAGCCGCCGGGCTGAACAGGCACCGACGCAAAGGTAGCTGTCATCGATACGGTAACATCCGACGACGTAGCCAGGGTGTTGATGCTTTGGGATGTGGAGTCGTTGTTATACCCCCAAAACCAAACGCCGCCCGAAGACGCGCTTTGAGCCCAGGTATTTTGCAGGCTGGTACCGGCAGTTGCGGAATTGTAGTTGAATGAAATTACAGAGCCGTTTTTTAGGGCGGCTATAATGTCGCTGGTTGATGGCGAGTACATTGGGTTTGTACCCGGGTTGCCGCCCACCCAGTTCGCCGCATTCATATAATTAGTGTTGGCTATTTTATAGGTGAACGACAGTTGCTCCTGGACGTCGGCGTAGCCCAACAGGTTTTGATAGTTTGCGCTTAGCGTATTTAAGTCGTTAGCGGTGAACAAATTGCAAACCGATACCGGGGGCACGCCGTCGAATACATTGTATATCGCCGTGTTTGTATCCGGCAAAGCAAAAGCGCCCTGGGTCAGTTGAAACTCGTTGGGGCTTAAGTTAAAGGCGGTAGTTAACGAATTGTAAAAACCGGCATTGTAGTTGGTTAGTGCGGTGGTGTCGTCTGCTGCGGCACGTTTTTTTAAACTGAACATGATAAGTGTTATTGTTTCCTACTCATATGGCTTTTCAGGTTTACGCCCCTGCTGTTACCGGCGCAGGCCAGGCCGTTTTTTTAAGCGGGTTCTGGGCTCCGCTTTCAAAAGCTTTTGATGGTGTAAAGTTGGGGGGTTTCGGAGCGCGGTGTAAGAGGATAAATAAGCGATATGATAAACCGGTATTTATCTCCGTTTTTGCAAAAGCCATAGGTATAAATACCTGTTTTGCATTACGGACCCATTTTATAATGATACGACCGGTTGGCTTTTTGGTATTATTGCAGAAAATTATCCCTTTAACTTAAACTTAAAACAAAATGAAAAAGCCCTTCAAATTAATCGGTGTTTTATCCGGCACATTGCTGATAACACTATTTGCCGCAATTGTATTATTGAGCGCCGGCGCCCGGCGCGGGCAGCATCGAGCCCATGCTTTGAAAACCAGCGACAGCAGCGGCATATTGTTAGATAGCTTTAAAAAGCGGGAAGTATCGTTGGATCAAATTACCCCGTACATAGATTACTTTAATAAAAATTGCGTGTTTAATATAATCGACGCGGCAAAAAAAGACACAACTAAGGTATCGTTTCGCGGCAGCAGGTTACGCAACGCTGACGTGCTGGCATCACTCGGCTTAATTAACGCCAATAATATATTTGCCTATACGGAATGTGAAAACATCAGGCTGAGAACCCGCTTCGGGTACGACCCCAATAAAAAAATCATAAAAGTATATGTACACCCGGTTGTTGTGAATGCACAAAACAAAGTTACCGCGGCGTTATACTTTGATATAAACGGAAATTTATATACTTATAATGCGCAAACCCAGACCGGGACGCTATATTCGACGGACTGCTTATACCCGCGGGGGCTGTCAAAAAAAACAACCAGGCCAGACCTGGTACAAACGCTTCCCGCTACCCAATTGTATGCCGTGGATTTAAATAATCCCTGCCCGCCGTGCGATTTATAGTATTTGCTGTTTTACAACATTCGGATTAAAATTGATGTAAATGCCTTTAGTTCGTTTTATAATGGACGCATCGAATATCCCGCCATTGCTGGCGGCGGTATTAGCGCTTATTTATTTCAAAAAATTTGATAAAAGACTGTTCTCCTTTAAGCTTTTCCTGATTTTTAACGGCTTTATTCAGATTTCGCAGTTGGTGCTGTCCAGTTTAAAACATCACAATTTATTTTTATTGCATATAGATGTGCCGGTGGAATTTGCGCTACTGGCACATTTTTATTACTCCTTTCTGAACCAATACGTCGATAAAAGAATATTTTTCACGCTTATATCCCTGTTTCTGCTGTTTTCTGTCATCAACAGCGTCTTTATACAGCCGCCCGATTCGTTCAATTCGTACGCGCTTATTGCCGAGGCGCTGGTGATGATCATTTTATCGATATTTGCATTCATTGTATTGTTGGATCCCCGTTCGGGTATGAATAAAACCCCAATGGGCAAAATTGCCGCGCTGATCAATTCGGGCATCTTTATCAATTTTTCTACTACCTTATTAATATATTATTTCTCGAATTTCCTGATAAAAAACGCCGACAAAAACACCGTAAATTATATTTGGGTATACAACGACCTTGCATCGGTGGTGATGTATGCTTTTTTTATAGTTGCCGTTTGGAAACATGTTAAGCAAAAATGAACCTTGTTGATATCATCATACCGTTTACAGTTACGCTTTTTATTGTGGCGGCAGGTGTGGTATTGCTGTACCAAAACTTTCAGAAAAACCTGATGGCGCTTGAGCTTGAAAAAGCAGCGATTGAAGTCAAACAGCGCGACGAGCTTTTGCAAAACAGCATTATGGTGCAGGAAGAGGAGCGTAAACGCATAGCCCAGGACCTGCACGACGATTTGGGGGCCGTAATATCCATTATCAGGATGAACCTAGTGCTGATCCGCCAAAAACAGGGCGCGGAGGAGGGGGGTGGCGCTCCCGCCGTGAATATCCAAAACCTGGTCAACTTGTCAGAAACGGCGATGGCAAACCTCAGAAATATCAGCCACCAGCTGATGCCCCCGCAACTGGAGGCTTTTGGCCTGGTAAAGTCGATTGAATCGGTAGTCGGTCAAATTAATCAGTCAGGTGATATTAAGGTTCATTTTGCACTCAAGTCCGACTGGCCTGTTATTAAATGGACGGTGGCCTTAGGTGTATACAGGATTGTCATGGAGCTGATTAACAATACGATTAAACATGCGCATGCGCGCAATATATTTTTGGAGCTTAGCTGTTTAAATAAGAATTTAGTAGTTAATTTTAACGACGACGGCACTGGTCTGCCAGATACTTCAGCGATTGACCGCGGGTTGGGCCTGACGAGTATGGAAGCCAGGGCAAGGGCTATGAACGGCCGGTTCGACTTTCATAACGGCGCCGAAAAAGGCGTGGCAGCGATTCTTACTATTCCTTATGACTGACCCCTTAACCTGAACACATGATAACGGAAAGCATTATTAAAATAGGTATAGTGGAAGACCAGATACTTTTCAGAGAAGGTATTAAAGCTATATTGAATCAACAGGACAACTTTGAAGTAACTTTTGAAAGCACCGATGGCTACTCGGTGACTGAAAAACTGACAAAAATCGCAGTTATTCCTGATGTATTGCTGGTTGACCTTTCGTTGCCGCCCCAAAATAAAAAAGAGTATAGTGGCTTACACCTCACGCTTGCTTTGGCCGAAAGCTTTCCGCAGATAAAGGTGTTGATCCTTTCTGTTCATAACGACGAAAACTTTATGGCCGAAATGATAAAGAGCGGCGCGCATGGCTACCTGGTTAAAGATTGCGACCCATCGGAAATATATGAGGCCATTGTGGCCGTGTTTGAGAAAGGGAGTTATATCAACAGCAGAACTTTAAAGGCCATTCAAAGCAGCATGATGAAAAAGCCGAAGGCTGGCAGGAACCCGCTGGCCGGCATTTCGCCGCGCGAGGAAGAGATACTCCGGCTCACGTGTCAGCAACTCACTGCCGATGAAATTGCCGAAAAATTATTTATCAGTGTAAAAACAGTTAACGGTCATCGTAATAACTTGCTGGTAAAAACCGGCTCCCGAAATGTTACCGGGCTGGTCACCTTTGCCATCAGGAATAATATTGTGCAGCTGTAATACGGATAACACCGTCGCCGGTTCCTTTGTCTAATCTGAACCCAGGCCAATGTTATCGCCCCGCTGACGAATCGAACCTGCGCAATCTGCCAACATGAAGCCATAACCGGGCGTTAAATCTGTTACAACAAAAAAGGGGCGCCTTTCGTAAAAGTCTATAAAGACCCGCCCTGCAGAACTCTGATCATTTTGCTTACAATTAAAGTTTATTCGCACTAATGCTGAACGGAAAAATGGTTGAAGATGTAATCAAACAAGCCCTGAAACGCTTACTCATCATTGCTTTAATGGCATTGCCGAACCTTTTATACGCCCAGAATCAACAGCTGCATTTTGAGCATCTTGGTACTGAGCAGGGGTTATCCGACCTCAATTCTAACTGTATGCTACAGGATAGCCGGGGATTTATCTGGATTGGCACGGAAAACGGCTTGAACAGGTACGACGGTTACAACTTTAAGATATTTAAAAATAATTTACAGGATACATCGAGTATCAGCAATAATTATGCGCAGGACATCAAAGAAGATAATCAAGGAAATATTTGGGTAGCCACGCAGGGGGGTGGATTAAATAAATTCGACAGGAAAACGAATACCTTTCACCGCTATATGCACGATGCCAAAAAAAAGAATAGCATATCCAGCGATTTTTTGAGCAAGATAGCGGTTGATGCACATAACAGGATATGGATTGCAACCCAGCAGGACGGCTTAGATTTGCTCGATCCGGCTACCGGAAAATGGACGCATTACATAAACGACCCCAAAAATCACAACAGTATCGGGGGTAATGAGATCATAACGGTTTTCAGGGATTCCGGTGATCATATTTGGATAGGAACGGTAAACAATGGCTTAGACCTGTTCGACGGTAAGAATACTTTCCGGCATTTCCGGCATTCCAAAAAAATAGCGACGTCCCTTTCCGGCGACTATATAACCTCAATTTTTGAAGACAGCGATCATCGTCTATGGATCGGCACCCGGGAAGACGGAATAAACCTTCTTGATGCCGCAACCGGTGTTTGCAAACATTTTCTGAACGACCCTGATCACGCGAACTCCCTTATAAATAACAGCATTCAGTGTATCGCTGAAGACAGTCAGCGAAATTTGTGGATCGGTACGGAAAACGGAGGATTGAGTGTATTTAATTACAAAGAACGCAGGTTTGATACCTATGCGCAGGACGACGTGGATCATACCAGCCTGAAGAGTAACTCCGTTGATGTGATCCTGAAAGATAATTTTGGGAATATGTGGCTGGCAACTTATGGCGGCGGCATTTCTTTATATCAAAAAAACAAAAGTACGTTCACACATTATACGCATAGTTCATTGTCTGCAAGCCTGTCCAATAATTTTGTTCTATGCTTATTTGAGGGTGTCGACAAGGATATATGGATCGGCACGGATGGCGGCGGTCTTAATGATATGAACCCCAGAACAGGGAAATTCACCACCTATAAACACCAGCGCTTTGATCGTAACAGCATCAGCGGGAATAATATTCTGAGCATTAAACAAGACGGGCAGAAGAATTTGTGGATTGGAACCTGGGGCAATGGCGTGAGTTTGATGGATATCAAAACTAAAACGTTCAAGTCTTTTAAACATGACAACAACGATCCCGGCAGTCTCAGCGGAAACGATATCTACGCAATCGGTCAAACGCCTGATAACAGGATATGGATCGGCACATTTGGTAATGGACTTGACCTATACCAGCCGAAGTCGAACAATTTCCTGCATTATAGGCATGATGACAATGATACCAAAAGCCTCAGCAGCGATATTATCAGTTTACTGTTTACGGACAGTAAAGGCAATTTATGGGTCGGTACGGATGATGCAGGGCTAAACCTCTATCAGCCTAAAACAAACAACTTTGCAAGGTTTCAATATAACCGTAAAGCGAACAGTTTGAGCAACAATTCCGTGACCGATATGTGCGAAGATCGCAACGGTAATATATGGATTTCCACGCAGGGCGGTTTGAATCTTTTCGATGTCCGCACACATCTGTTCAAAGTTTTCACCGTAAAGGACGGCCTGCCGGGTGACGATACACAGGCAGTGGTGGAAGACAAAAATGGAATGATGTGGGTAAGTACCAGTAATGGGTTATCGATGTATAACCCCCGGGTAAACAAGTTTATCAATTTTACAACGGAAGACGGTTTGCAGGCCGACCAGTTTAAAGCCCATTCTGCGATCAATAGCAGCAAGGGTATTCTCTATTTTGGCGGGATAAACGGCTTAAACGCTTTCTCACCTGCCCGGGTGACCAATATGGTTTATAACGTCCCTTTAGTATTAACCGGTTTTGAATTGTTTAACAAGTCGGTTCAGGTAAAGCAAAACCACCAGGATGCATCACCATTACGGCAGGATATTTCCGAAACCAGGTCGATAACTTTGTCACATGATCAGTCAGCCATATCCTTTGAGTATGCTTCACTGGATTATTTGTCACCCCGGAAAAAACAATACGCGTACATGCTCGAAAACTTCGATAAAGGTTGGAATTACGTTGGAGATCAAAACCGGGCTGCTTATACCAACCTGCCGCCGGGTAATTATGTTTTTAAAGTAAAAAGTCAGCATAGCGCGGGCAAATGGTCGCCGAATATATTGAGCTTAAAAGTTACCATTGTGCCGCCTTTCTGGATGACCTGGTGGTTCCGGGCATCGGCCGGTCTTTTTTTACTGGGCTGTGTGTACGGCATCTACCGTTACCGGGTGAGCAGCATTATGGCGCAGAAAGACAAATTAGAGCGCCAGGTAAAAGAACGCACGGCAGAAGTAGGGCGTCAGTCAGAAGAATTACAGGCACAATCGGAAAACCTGCAAGCGCTGAACGAGGAATTACAGGCACAATCAGAAGAATTACAGTCTGTGAATGACGAACTGGTTGCACGGTCGGAAGAGATCCTGGCCATGAATGAAGAATTGCAGGCGCAATCGGAAGAGTTACAGGATCAGAAAGACCAGGAATATATGGCCCGCGAGGAAGCAGATAAGGCAAACCGGGCAAAAAGCATTTTCCTGGCGACCATGAGCCATGAGATCAGAACACCGATGAATGGTGTAATCGGAATGGCTTCCCTGCTCTCCGAAACCAGGCTGGACGAGGAGCAGCGTGACTATACGCGGACGATTATCAATTGCGGCGATAGCCTGATGAATGTGATCAATGACATACTGGACTTCTCAAAAATAGAATCCGGCAAGATGGATATTGAGGAAGCGGATTTCGACCTGCGGCAGGTTATCGAGGAGATTATGGACATGTTCTCCCAGAAAGCGGCGGAGCAAGCTATTGACCTCATCTACCAGATCGATTTTAATCTTCCGCATTTTGTGACCGGTGACAGCCTTCGCCTGAAACAGGTTATCATCAACCTAATCAATAATGCGATCAAATTTACATCGCAAGGGGAGGTGTTTATAAAGATCTTCCTGTCAAAAGCCGGGCCCGATGGTGAACTCGAGATCGGCTTTAGTGTAAAAGATACCGGGATAGGCATAGCCGAAGAAAAGCTTTCGGGCCTGTTCCAGGCATTTTCGCAGGTTGATTCCTCCACCACCCGTAAATACGGGGGCAGCGGCCTCGGGCTCATCATCAGTCAGCGGCTGGTGAACCTGATGGGCGGAGAAATATGGGTGGAGAGCAAACTCGGCGAGGGATCGACCTTTAATTTTACCATTACCGTTAAATCAAGTGACCAGCAAGCGGCTGAGCGTACCATACAGTCCGGCCTTGCCGATATAGCAGGGAAAAAGGTTTTGGTAGTTGACAATAACAAAACCAATCTGATCATCTTAACAGCGCAACTCGAACAATGGAAACTGGTCCCGGTAACTTGTTCATCCGCCCGCGAGGCGCTTAAAGTATTGGCGGCCGATAATCGTTTCAGCCTCGTGATCACGGATATGGAAATGCCGGAGATGGATGGCGCCGGTTTTGCATCTGAGATAAAAAAAATGGCCAAACCTGTTCCGGTTATCCTTTTAAGCTCCATAGGGTACCCCGGCCACAAAAGCTACCCCGGATTATTTTCGGCGGTACTGATGAAACCGGTAAAGCAGGCCCACTTGCTGAAAAGCATCTGCGCAGAACTGGGCGACCGCATGGAAATAGCGCCGCCGGAACAAAAACAAAGCTCACTGCTTGATCCGGGCTTCGCTGTACAGTTTCCGCTGGAAATCCTGGTTGCAGACGATAACCCGGTCAACCAGAAACTGATCGAGCGGATATTGTTAAAACTGGGCTATAAGGCCGAGATGACCAGCAATGGCCTGGAAGCACTCGACCGGGCCAAAGCCAGGCAATTCGATCTGGTCCTGATGGATGTCCAGATGCCCGAAATGGACGGTTTTGAAGCGACCAGGCAGATCCGCAAGCTGCAAATACCGCAGCCGGCTATCGTAGCCATGACGGCAAATGCACTGGCCGAAGATCGTGATATTTGCCTGAGCAACGATATGGATAACTATATCTCGAAGCCGTTGCGGCTGGATGCTATCGTTTCTGTTTTGAAGGAAGTTCATGGCCAAAAAGTTGCCATACATGCCTAGTTTCGTTGCGCAAGGGATCCTGCGCTCCGTGATTGCGGGAAGGACACGGGGCCCCCGATGCCTATGTCGGCGTCCCGCTGACGAAGCGCGGCGATATAAGACAGAACATAATTTGGGGGGATGAAGAATGTAAGCGGGACGCTTCCAGTTGTTTAGGTTCAAATTGAGACACTTGGAGCTGCGAGGGAAACTAAGAAGGTTGCGACTTCCGCCCATTTTTTAACCAGTTGGACTAACCATAATGCAAGTCACGCAAATAAGATGTTGTTAATAGTATGGAGTAATTGTAAATTGCTTAAACTTTTACGAATTGCTTTGTGTATTTATCCTAAAGCGTAAATTGTTTTTAGACGTCGGCGATAAGTAATTTGCGAGTAGATGAGGATACTTCGATAATTCAACATGAGCTGCATAGAGCCTGGAGTACAGGTACGCTTGGCACAGAATAAACGCTACATCAATTGTCCCCGTATATAGAAAAATTAAAGTCCTCAATCGCAAAAGGACTTATTTTACAATTCACAAAAGAAAACGACACTATTTACGAGCCATATTGCAGTGCTTCAACAATACCATTAGAAGGATTAAGTTTAAAAAGGAATGTCATTGCTAACGACTTAAATCACTATGCCTACGTTCTAAGTAAAACCAAATTATTCCCGCCTCAAAGTTTGTCGACCGTACTTTTAGAAATTGAGACCCTTTCCGTAGGTATTGACCAAAAAATAAACAAAATTGATTTGGATACGGTCTTCCGGACTTTTCCGACTTTCGGACTTTCTAAAAGTCGAACTTCATAAAAAACCTTACGCCCGACCGCGCCACGCCCGGGTGGTCGAGGTAGGTAAACCGCCGCACATAATATACCCGCAGCAGCTTAAATATATTGGCAATACCCACGCTGCCTTCCACATATGGGGTGCTGCCCAGCGCGTTGGTGATGGGCGTGCCATCGCCGTTAACCGGGAAGCGCAGCAGGTCGGGGTGCAGGGATGGGTTGTTTTGATCCCTGATGCCGCCCCAAAGGCCTTTAAAATTGACCACCTCGCGCCACTTTAATTTCTCCAGCAGCGGGATCTTGTTAAAAAAGAAACCGTTAAAATTATGGTCGATATTCAGGCCGGCGTAATGATCGCTCACAAACTCCAGAAAGTTCATCAGGTTGTACGACTGGAACTGGAAGGCATACGTTTGGTTGGCGCGCGCAATGTCCAGCAGCGGGAATGGGGCCTGGCCAAAAATGTTGCTGCCCTCCACGTTTACATCGGTATAGCCCAGTTGCGACAGGTAAAAACGCTTGCTGATATCCACCGTAACATTGCCGTAATGGTATTGGCCGCCCAGTACACCATCAAAACCCTGGTCGTACCGGAGGGTGAAAATGGGGTACTTATCCGGTATGGGCGTCCGGTACAGTTTGCCCTGGTAAAACTTTTCGTAAGGGGCGTACCGCAGCTCGGCCGACAGTTGGGTTGACCGGATATGGTTCACGTTATTTGGCGTGCCGTTTACATCGTTTATAAAATGCAGTTCGCCGGCCGGGTTTTGGTTCCAGTTTTGGAATTCAAATTTGTACGAGAAGTGGCTGTTAAACTCATGCACATAATCCAGCCTGAAAATGTCGTTATACAGCCAAAGGTCGTTGTCGCCGCGTTTAAAGGACAGCAGAAAGTTGTCCTCCTGCACAAACTGCAGTTCCTGGCCCGGAATTTTTGTGTCGTGCTCAAAGCTGGCCCGCACATAGTTTTGCGGAAACCGGTAGATGGATTTGTCGTTAAGGGAATAAGTAGTGCTTAAAAAATATTTAAACCGCTCGTCCTTAAAACCATAAGCGCCGTAACTTTCAAAATAATAACGTTTGCTCAGGGTGGGCGTGGTACGGCCGCCCAGCCGCAGCCGGAAGCCTTCAACCGGGTTAAAACTGTAAAATGAGTTTACCGGCCCCATCTCAAACCAGCCAAAATTTTTATATCCCGCAAAAAACAGGGTAACGATGTCCATGGTGCGTTTAACCGATGGGATCACCTGCAGGCTGTCGATATTTTTATAGATGTTTCTTTCAGCCGTGGTGAGCGTGTCCAGGCGGTTCACCTGCCAAAAAACATCGTTTTTGCCTTCTGCCTCGGGCGCCACCACCAGCGAAGGGCCCTCATAATCTTTTTTGTCGCGCGGCCGGTTGATCACAAAGTTTTTAACAGCGACGGCGCGTTCGCCAAAAATGCCGCCGCCCTTGTTTTTGTTCAGCCCGAAATCAATTTTCAGGTCGCTGTTGCTCAGGTGGTAGCGTCCGTCCTCATTTTTTTCAAACTGTAGCGAGGCCTGCATCTGCCGTACAAAATTCAGGTTGATATTTTTGTTAACGGTAAGCATGGCATTTTCAACCGCGTAGTTGCCATCCATGGTAACGTAAAGATGTCCCTGGAAAAGCAGGTCGGTTTTATTTCGTGGTGTAAAGCTTAACTCAATAAGTTGGGGGTTTTGGTCCTTAATGGTATCGGTAATAAAAAACTTGTAAAACGTGGGCGAATTGTCCGCAATCGGGCTCAGCAACTGGTTGCTCAGCAGCATGATATTGTTATCATAAATGTCAATATCCTGGTACATCCGGTTAAAGTAGGCGTTGAGCCCCTGGTTATCCACAAAGTTTTCGTCGTATTTAACCTGCTTTTGAGCGGTGATCACCTGTTTGCGGGTGTCGGGGTTTTTGCGGAAATAGTTATCGGATAATTTCTCGTCCATATACAGCGGCAGCATGTTTCTGCCGCCCATAGCGGTTGAATCCTGCGAGATGAACAGGAACTGGAAATTTTTAAAGATGCGCTTGTTTTTAAATTTGTCCGACAGGTCGCTCAGCGAGATCACCATCTTTTCGTATTGCTTGTATTCGGCATAATCATACCCTTCAACACGGTTCATTTTTTTATGGGCGATCACCTGGCGGATCAGCTCGACGGCGGGGTTATCCCGGTTCCGGTATTTGGGTTTCTTACCGGCCCTGATCACGACCTCGCTGAGCTGTTTGTTGTCGGCAGAAAGCGTGAAATTGATGGTTTGTGCCCTGCCGGGGATGATGTTTTTCAACACCGTTTTGTAGCCGATGGCCGACGCCTGTATCTGTGTAAACGTGCCGTTGACGGAAAGACGATATTGACCCTTGTCGTTGGTGTTAACCCCCTGTTCGGTGCCCGAAACCTGCACGGTGATGAGCTGCAGCGGCTGACCGGTTTTGGCATCTTTAATTTCGCCGCTTACGGTGGTGCCCTGCCCGAAAGCAAATACCGGCCCTGCAAGCATCGCAAGCGAAATAAACAGTAACCGGTATGCTTTAAATTTTAATTTCATTGTTGTGTTGCTATAGTGATATAAGCGGCATTTTGTGTGAGGTGTCCTGGGGTGGGGAAGCTGTGGTTTCCGCCGCTTTCCGCTTAGGCGCCTGTTGGCTTTTTTGACCGGCAGGCGGGGTATTGCCTAAACGTTTGATAAAAGACGGAAAGCGCTTTGCGCGCTCCCCGTCCTCACCATTAAAGTTTTGTTATTTAGTGCCGAATGCGTATGCCAAACGCAGGGCGACAAAATTTACCTGGCTGTTATCGTTGTTGCTGGTAAACTTGGTTGATCCTTCGTAGCGCACACCTGCATCCAGGTAGCTCTTTCCGCCTAAGGGGAATTGGTAACCGATTTGCGGGGCATAAATAAAGGTCGCGCTGTTATCAAAACCCAGGTCGGATTTGTTCAACAAAAAGGCAGCGCCCGCTTCACCCTGTACGTAAAAATGATTTACGGGGAAGAATTTTAAACCGGCCTTTACAGGCAGCAACTGGATGTTGGTAGCAGTAAGGTTGGTGCCGTAAGCATTATCCTTGCCTTGTATGCTGTTGTAACCCGCGTTAACTGTTACAAATAATTGATTTGTTACCACCGGGATGTCGGCCTGTACCGAGCCGCCGATGTTCCAGTTATAACCGTTTGATAAATTCCCTGTAGGGATGCCCGCGTCAACGCCGGCACTCAGCACGACGCCGTTTGAGCCGGCAGATTTGGTTTGATTAGCAGGAGCGGTTTGCGCTTTGGCGCCGAATGCGAACCCGGCGAAAGCAAGTGCCAGGGTTGTGATTTTTAATGTACTTTTCATGACTATAAATGTTATAAGTATACTGTGTTTTATTAAACACAGGGCAAATTAACGGCGCAAAAAAGGGTGACCGTTTCATCTAAATGTCACGTTTATTCAATCGCTTGATTAACAGTTATTTATTTTTTGACTTTTATACCAAAATGGTCAGGCCAATGTCATGGTTCGAAAAATGACGTCTACAGAATCATGAATATCTGTAAAACAGTAATTTACAAACAATTTGTTTAGACGTATAATTTTGGCCTTGTTGGTATATTCCGCAACTAACTGAATCCAAGGGAAGATACGTAAGGCGGGAAATTTTAGTTTTTTACCCTTGTTGGAGTTTTCACCACAAGTGTTCGGAAGATTCGTGTTGCAGCTGAAATTCCATCCCTGGGGAGGGGCGCGGTGGACTGTGAAATGGGGGGAGGGGTTTCGCCGCCACGTTGGACGGCATAAAACGGTTGCCTGGATAGTTCGCTAAACCCCACCCTTCTCCGCCCCAAGGCGGGAATCGCGCTTGGCCACTGCTTTTTTTCTCGTCCGAACACCTGTGGGGTTTTCACCAACAAACTGCCGGAACTGGGCGAAGTTGGCAAGGGGTTAAAAAGATAGTACCGATTTTGGGCGGCCAATTTGAAGGGCCCGGGATAAGAGGGGCTATTTTACCCGGAGGTTACGATTGGCAGTTTGTACGCCCTGATGGTGTAACCGAAATGGACGCCCGCTATGTATTGAAAACCGATGACGAGGTACTGATCACCGCAGTTAACCGGTGTTTACGCCATGGCACTCCCATGGCCATGCAAAAAATAGCCGATGGAGAATTAGCGGATCCTTCGGAATACTATTTCCGCACGACGCCGGTATTTGAAACGGCTTCCGCCAGATACGACTGGTTAAACCGGCACATCTTTATAGCAAATGGTATCCGAACACCAAGCCAGGTGTTGATACAGGTTTGGCAGGTGCTTTAATTCTTTAGGTTGACGATGCTTAAATAAATGTTAGTGCCTTAATGAAATTACTATTTCCTCACGCTCAGCACCTCATCGATCGCCTGTTCGGTCCGCGCGGGCATGTCTTTTTCTGGTAAGCGCGCTATCTGGGCAAATGTTAAGCCCTTGGTCCGCCAGTGCTGCACAACTACCCATCCGGCATAATAGGCTTCACGGTCGATGCCCAGGTCGCTTTTGCCCATGGTGTATTTCATGATATCATTTGGGTCGCTGGATCTTAGGTGCGCTTTTACATCTTTCAGTATTTCAGACTCTCGATCCTCACATTTTTTCAGCCAGCCGGGTGTGAGCTCGATAAAGCTGCCATCACCCAGGTTTGGGTGCAAACTTTGGGTAACGCGGCAGGCAAGCCCTTCGGACACGACGATGGCGCCAATCGACCGAATGTACCCGCCCGAAAGGTAACCCATGGAGATTTGCACGGCGTGGGTAAATTCGTGGGTCATCAATAGTTCCCTGGTGATGGTGGGCGACTCACGCGGGATGGACACAACGATCCCTTCGTTGGTCACATTGGTGAATGCGTTATCCTCGAACCCGCCGATATACGAGAGTATGGTGATATCCACTGGTTTCCCAGGTTTCAGAAGGGCCGCTACCGACTGCAAAACACCTGCGGGTTCCGGCTTGCCGAGCAAATCGCCTTTTTTCAATTCCGCAACTATCGCCGGGTAACGGCTCCATGCATTGTCGAGCAACTTGCGGGCTATAGAGTCGCCCTGGGCTGTCGGCGGCACGGCCGCAAAATCGTAACTTCTTTTCCATAACAACCAGCGGGCGTTTTCCGAAAGATTTCCGGCCGATGCTGCATCGTAGAAAGAAAGGAATTTACGGCTCAGGTCTTTTACTTTTATCCGGATTTCGGAGGTGTCTGCAAAGGATGAGGGCGTGCTATGCAGTTGCATTCCCCCGCTAAATTCCATCGGGAAACGCCCCGCGTTATTAAAGTGAATAAAAAGGGATAATGCAACGATAGATAGTGCAGGGAGGCTGTGCTCTTTCATTTAAAGCTAACCAAAAAAATGCGGATTTGTTTTCTTTGCTGACTCAGCCCGATTATTGCCTCTCGTCTTACAAGGCCTAAATTTTAATAATCCGTCGTGTAATTATTAAGGCTTCCGCGCGTCATATCCTAAAAACATATCCTGCCGGCAAATGCGCAGCCGGCCAAGCCAGCTATATGACCAACTCTTTACCTGTTTATTCGTTCCTTTCCCCAATAAAAAGCAAAACCATGGCAGCATTGTTAATGCTGTTATGGTTGTCGTTTACTGGTTACAGCAAACCCTCGCCCAAAGCTTCCGCATTCACACTTACCGTGTTAAACGAAAAACAGCAGCCTTTGGAAGGCGTTACCGTCCAGCAATTAGCTGGTGGCAAACTGGTAAAGGCCGCCATAACCAACGCAAAGGGAACGGCGGTTTTTGAAAACATTGCCGATGGCGCCTACACCTTTATGGTTAGCTATACCGGCTATGCCCCGCAAACTACGGGCGTTTACCATTTCCCTGGTGATGTAAATGCAGCCACCATAGCGCTGCAGCCGACCAGCAATACGCTCAAAGAGGTAAACGTTACCGCCAGCAGACCGTTTATCGAGCAAAAGCAAGGCAAGGTAATCCTAAACGTGGGCGCATCGGTTACCAACGCGGGGACAACCGTGCTGGAGGTGCTTGAAAAATCGCCCGGCGTAACGGTGGACCGCAATGGCGGCATTTCGCTACAGGGTAAAACCGGCGTGCTGGTCACCATTGACGATAAGCCCACCTATCTCGGCGGCGAGGACCTGAATAACCTGCTCAGCAGCATGAGCTCCTCGCAGGTGGACCAGATTGAGCTGATCGCCAACCCCACTGCTAAATACGATGCGCAGGGCAATGCCGGTATTATCAACATAAAAACTAAAAAGAACCGGCAGAAAGGGTTTAACGGCACGTTCACCGCCTCGGTGGGGCAGGGGGTTTATCCCAAAAACAACCAAAATCTGGCGCTGAACTACCGCAGCGGCAGGTTCAATACGTTTTTTAACTATAACCGCAATTATGTGCAGTATTACCTTAACCTGTATGCCCTGCGCAAATATTACGACGATAACGGCACGCTGCTGTCTATGCTGGAACAGCCCGCTTATTTTAAAGGCATCTTTATCAATAATACGATAAAAACCGGTGTGGATTACTCGTTGAATGCCAATACGACCGTGGGCATCGCCCTCACCGGAACCACTATCAGCCGCGACGGCGACAATACCGACCAGGCCCGCTGGTTAAGTCCTTCCGGTGGGCTGGATTCGGCCATATTTACGGACAACAAAAACAACAACGGCTTTAAAAACGGAGCGATCAACCTTAATGCACGGCATGCCATCTCCGCATCGCAGGATATAGCCGCCGATTTCGACTTGCTGCATTACACTTTTTCGAGCGATCAGAATTTCGACTACCAGTTGCTGGCCCCCGGCGGGTATGACGAGCTGTCGCGGGCAAACATCCCCACTACCATTAACATCCTTACCGGCAAGATTGATTATACCCTAAAAGCCGGCAAGAATGGCACATTCGGGGCAGGCTGGAAATCGTCGCACAGCAGTACGGATAACTCGGCACTTTATCAAAACTTCGACGGTACCCAGTATGTCAATGACGATACCAAAAGCAACCATTTCATTTACGACGAGACAATCCATGCGCTTTACAGTGATTTTGAGCAGAAGTATGATCATCTGATGATTCAAGCCGGCCTGCGTTACGAGCACACCGGCTATCACGCCAACCAATTGGGCAATGCCATTCAAAAGGATTCGGCTTTCTCGCGTAACTATGGCGGGTTTTTCCCCAGCGGCTATATCAGCTACCAGGCCGATACCGCCAACAGCTTCAGCCTCAGCGCAGGCCGCCGCATCGACAGACCGCCATTCCAGGTGCTGAACCCCTTTTTGTTTATCATCAACAAATACACTTACCAAACGGGCAACCCTTATATCCTGCCGCAATACAGCTGGAACCTGGAGCTGACGCATCAATATAAAAACCTGTTGACCACCACCGTTTCTTACAGCCTCATCAGCAATTATTTTTCGCAGCTGTTCCTGGCCGATACCTCTAAGCAGATCTTATTGTACTCACAGGGCAATGTGGGCCATACTTATAATTTCGGTTTGTCCGAAGCCCTGTCGGCATCGCCGTTTAGCTGGTGGTCCTTCACGGCGCAGGCCATATTTAACCACAAACAGCTGGCGGGCTTTAACGGCAACAATTACACCAGCACCATCAACCAGCTTAGCGTAAACACTGGCAACCAGTTTACCATTGCCAAAATCTACACCGCCGAAATTACCGGCGCTTACACTACCCGGGCCCGCAACGACATACAGGAACTATTATACCCAACCGGCCAGCTGTCATTAGGCTTGTCAAGGCCAATCCTGAAAAAAAAAGCCACCCTAAAGCTCAGCTACCGCGATATTTTCCACACCAACTGGATGGAGGGCCTGACCCAGTTCCCAAACGCAACCGAATATTTTAAAGAGATGCGCGACACGCGGGTGCTTACTCTTGCCTTTACCTATCGTTTCGGCAAAGCATACAAAGCCGCCAGCCACACGGATACCGGGGCTAATGATGAAATTGAAAGGGTGGGGAATGGGTGATTTTTAATATCGCAACACATTGCGTAAGGACAGAAAATTTTCTGCCCTTACCTGTTCATCCACCCGTATGGACGTTTCCCGCCATTGTAATCCCGATAACCCGTAGGGGCAGAAAATTTTCTGCCCTTACATGTTCGTACACCCGTTTGGACGTTTCCCGCCGTGATTACCCCTACCTGTTCATCCACCCATATGGACGTTGCCCGCCGTGGTAATCCCGATAACCCGTAAGGGCAGAAAATTTTCTGCCCTTACAGGTTCGTACACCCATTGACAGGGTGAAAATTCACCGCCCTTTCATTTTCCAACCGCCTGTAGGGGCTGAAAATCTTCAGCCCTATCGCCAACGTGAAAAACGCGCGTTATTTCACCTTCACAAACACATCCGAATATTCCCACTGAAAGCCAAACCCATTATCCTTAATATAATATTCCAGGCGCTCTTTCAGGTCCTTTAATTTTTTGGCCTTAACGGTTACCCTCAGCACGGTTTTGGCGGGATCCATATTCGCTGCTCCGCCTTTTTTATCGCCCCACTGCCCGGTTTCCGAATTGAACCAGATGGTCCAGGTTTTTAAGCCCGGAGTGGCGAAGAAGCTGTATTTGCCTGCGGGCAGCTTTTTGCCTTCAATGGTTATATCCTTGTCCGTTTGAAACATAGTAGCCTCGTTGGCCCCCGCACGCCATACACTGTCGTACTTCAGCAATCCGCCAAATATCTTTCTGCCTTTTACAGCAGGGCTGCTGTAGTTGATCATGATACTCGCTCCGCCGATCTTCCCCATCGCCATTGCCGGCGGGCTTGGTCTTTTCGCCTTGGCGGTGTCCTGTGCCTTTGAAATGGTTGACGCCATCAGCCCTACCAGGATCAGGGCAAAAACTTTAATCGAATAGCTCTTTTTCATGATGATTTTTTTGTGTTTATTATTTTGTTACGGTTTAAAAATGTCGGTTTATTGCGCCGTAAAAATAGTAATAACTTTAATTAGGAATACACTCCTTATAACAGGCAAAACGCAATTAGTTGTGAGGGGACTTTTCTAATTCTTCCCTCTCATTTCATCAAAAAACGGCGTTTTCCTGGTCTCCACACACTCCGCGGCATACAGGTACAAAGCCGCGCTCCAGGTTTGCCAGTCCACGCCCATTACCTGGCCGGTTTGCGCCTTTATCCACTCATTAAAGCCAAATTCGAGTTTAGGGTCTTTGGACAGTTTAACCAGCCGGGTTAATTCCTGCAGCTTCTGTTCAGCCAGGTCAAATCGCCCGGCAGCCACCAGGGCAGCGATATACAAGCCGCTTATAAAAGGCCAAATCCCGCCATTATGGTAATTGCCGGGCATATTAAAATCTTTATAACGAGGGTGCCAATCTGCATCACCGGGAAGCGTAAAAGGAAAAAAATTGGGTGGGATGTCCGCAGCCAGGTCGCCGCCGGCGCGCATCGCCGCACATTGCTGCTCCACCCAGTCGATGATCTCGTTGGTCTGCTCAGGGGATGCCAGGCCGGATAAAATGGCTATACTATTTCCCAGCAGATCGAACCGGTCGCTGCAATAAACTTTATAGGTCCAAAAGGCAAAATAAGGCTTGCTTTTAACGACCAGGCCTTCATGGACATGATGCGGGATAAAACCGCCATCGATGACGGGCTCCTGCATTTCCGCGCAGAGTTTTTCCGCCCGGTCATCATCGCCAAAAAGGCGCAGGTAAGCGTAAACCAGCGTATTTACAAACAGCCCATAGCCCAGCACCCATTGCTCGTCGCGCCAGTCGCTGGTAGGCTGCTGGGCCACCATGTAGCGGTCGTCAGGGCTTTGGTATTCCATCCAGGTAAGCGCCTTTACAACGGCATCCTGCAAAAAATCAGCCTCACCGGTCACCTTGCGGAAAATGGCAACTCCCAGTAAAAATAATGGCGTGGTATCGCTCGCTCCCCGGTCATCGGGGTCGTGCACCAGCGAAGGGATATGTCCGTGTGCCGTTTGGTTTTGGGCCAGCGTTTGCAGCACGTTCCGGATACCCGCTAATAGTTCACTATTCCCGCTCACACCAATCCCAAAAATAGCAAACATGAGATCGCGCGTATACGGCTCCGGGTAGCCAAAGCCTGCTGTCCTTGGCAAACCCTCAAAAGGGCCGCGAGCATTATGCAGCAGTATCTCAACGGCAGCCTTTTTCGCGGCAGCCACTTCATCCCAATCGATATCACTTCTTTTTCCTTTCACCTTTCACTTTTTACCCCATCTCTTCACCTTTTGCCTTTCGCCTTTTACCTTTCACCTCAATCCTAGTCTCCGCTGCACAATCTCCGCAAACTGCCGGGCCACCACCGTATGATCAAACCTTTCGGCAACATGTTTTCTTCCTGTCTTGCCCAGTTGTATGCGTAGCAGCGGATGGTTCATCAGTTGCTCCAGCGCAACGGCGATATCTTCCGGGTTGGCCCGGTAGTCTACCGTGCGCGGGATATCAAAATCCACGCGGTGGTTTTCTTCATAACCTGCCTCCGGTCCAAGAATGGCATGATCAACCACAATTTTCTGCGACACGTTCGCCAGGAAAGCGGTTTCGCCATCGATCATCGTATCCAGCAGCCCCATTGCTTTTATTCCGACGACCGGCTTTTCGCACGCATTGGCCTCCACCTGCGACATGCCGAAACCCTCCAGCCGCGATGGCGCGGCATAAATATCGCAGGCAGCCAAAAGATACGGCATATAATTCCGGGAGGTAATTCCCGACGAAAAAACCACCTTATCCCCAATATTCAGCTTCATGGCCATTTCCAGGTCCTCCCGGTTCTGTTCCTCCGTTCGCTGCTGCGGCCAAACTTTGCAAACATATTTCCACCGGGGCACTTTGTCGTCAATCATCGCCAGGGCCTGCATTACTTCCTGCCCGCCTTTTGATGCTGCGTCTCCGCCAACGGTTAATATCATCAGTTCATCCGGCTCCACGCCGAATGATTTCCGTATGGCAACAATTTTAGGGTCATCTTTTGGTATGGGCGAAAAGGCTGACAAGTTACAACCTACCGGCAGCACCTCGATATTGGCGCCGGTAATCCCGTCGCGCACATACATTTCTTTTACCCAGTTTGAGGTAACCAGCAGCAGCGGCAATTCATTCAGCACGTCCTGGTAATTGGCAATATAGCCATCGGCTACCAGCCAGGGTACAGGCTGCATGTGGTATTGCTGCGGGTGCAGCACCAGGTCGGGGGTATGCCCCCAATAGCCTATGCCTACTACTACATCAGGTTTAAACCATTCGTAATACCATTCCTTTTCGGGCGGCGAGGCGCAGTTTACTGCATAAGCATCAACGCCTATATCTAATAACCCTTTATACAGCAAATCTCCCTGGGTGGATAAACCACCGGGCGATGCGGGGTAATCGTACAATAATAAAACTTTCATGATGTTGTGTTTCCGCCATTCCTCCATGTAAGCGCCTCACCAGCGGTAAAAAATTGATGGAAAGCTTCGTCCCGCGGTGTCGTTCGTGCTTCCCAGCTGTTTTTGTCAAATCCGTAGATCCGGGTGATGATATCGTATTTCTTTTCCCACAAATCCGGCTGCAGTTTATCATATATCGGTGCGGAAATATCCGCCACCGGCAAATGCGCCCTGCTGCCGTCGCTGTAGGCAAAAGCCCAAAACTCATTGATACTTAAACGCCCCGACGCCCATAAACTTATCATTGCCCGCCCAATTTCTTCGTGGCGCCGGTGCCGGGTGTATTCGCCGTAAATGCTATGGGTAATGGCCAGGTCGTATTGCCTGGCTGGTAATAGTTGCATGATGGCTTGTTCCACCGCCTCATCCGCCAGCGGGGTTTGTTCGGGCCCGTCGTCCATATCGCCCATCACGCCTCCTGCGCCCAGGGCATTCAACGCTTTGTTAAACTTTGGCGCGCGGTCCGGATCGTCTTTCCTGCACAGGCTGGCTATAAAATAGCTTTTCCCGGGATTGCCGAGGATGGCGCCGCCTGCCCAAAGCGTTTCGTCGTCAGGATGGGCAACCACAACGGCGACGGTCTTTGTTTCGTTGTTCATCAGGAATAAGGAAACATTTGCCAAAAAAAATAGTTTTTAATGTTTCAACGGGAACTGGTCCCGCCACCTGATTTTTACGTTTATGAACACCTTGATACAACTATTTGGCCAGGGCAAAAACTTGTCGGCCCTGCAGATGACCGACCGGGGCATCATTGTTTTTGTGATCGCTTTTATACTCATCCGTATCTCCGGCCGGCGCTCATTTGGCGTACGCACGCCGCTTGACAATATTATCGCCGTTACGCTCGGCGCCACGTTGAGCAGGACTATTGTGGGCGCATCGCCGTTTGTGGCGGTCATCGTCACTTGTTTTGCCATTGTGCTGCTGCACCGGGGCTTCGGCTGGCTGATCAGCCGCAGCGACAGGTTTGCCCGGTTTGTAGAAGGCAACAAAATTTTGCTTTTCAGCGATGGTAAATTTAACCAACGGAACATGAAGCGCGCACTGCTTTGTAAGGAAGATATTCTGCAGGGCATCCGCAAGTCGGCATTAACTGATGATATGGACAAGATCGAGAGTTGCTATATCGAACGCAATGGCGAAATAAGCGCCTTAAAAAAGAAATAGAGGAAACTTTTATTATTTGGCGATGTTTTGTTGGAAAAGGGCCCGGAACAAGACCTCTTTATCCTGATTCCCGGCTCTTGACGCTTGATTAAAAAATGGCAACTACATCTTCCAAAAGCAACAAGAAATGGTCGGCTGATGTAACCGAACACAGCGACGCGCTGGACCTGGAACAAAACATCTTCGAGTCCACAGACCCCAAAAAGATCGCTGACTCCTTAAAGGCGTCCGCCGAAAAAAGCAACCGCCGTAAATCGGCGCCATACCGTTCGGCGATGTCGATGCTTACATTTTATATCAACCGCGCCGGCAAAAACCTGGAACCCGCTCAAAAAGAAGTGCTTGAAAAAGCAAAGGGGGAACTGCGCAAGGCATTTGGGCGGGAGTGACCGGCGGCTCGCCGGCCGGACAAACGCCGGGGTATAAAAATTGTCGATTTTTGATTAGATTCGTCATTATCAATCGTCCAATTTTTATGTCTCCAAACAAACGTTTAGTCATCGGCCAGGGGCGGATCAGCGGCTATATCTCTATCTTTCTGGCTATACTGGTATTACTCGGTATTCTTTGTTTCCGGTACCCCGAGCGGCTGACCACTCCCGAGTTCAGGCAAATCTATACCAAAGAAAACGTACAGGCGCTAATGGCTGCGGGGATCGTCGTTTCCTTCTTTTTTGCGTTGTTGAGTATCATCCTGAGCAAAAAATTCCTGCTAGCCTTAATGGGCTCGGCAATTGCCGGACTGGCCATTTTACTGGGCGCATTAACCGTTAAAGGCCGTGCGGTTGATACCGTGAGCTGGCATATCGGGCTTGACTGGATGCTGCTGGACCTGCTTTTAATGACGATCATCTTTATCCCGCTGGAATTATTCTTCCCCAAAAACAAGGAACAAACCAAATTTCACAAAGAGTGGCGCACCGACTTGATGTATTTCGCCATCAGCCACTTGTTTATCCAGTTTTTCGGAATCGTTACCCAAAAACCAGCCATATTATTTTTCGGCTGGATAGGTATGGACAAGGTGCATGCATGGGTGCAGGGCCTGCCGTTTATCCCGGCATTGCTGCTGGCATTTTTCAGTACAGACTTATTTCAATACTGGGCGCACCGGGTTTTTCATACCCGTGTTTATTTGTGGCGATTTCATTCCGTACACCACTCCACTCAAAATATGGACTGGCTGGCCGGCAGCCGCACTCATTTTATCGATATATTTTTTACCCGCGCCATGACGTTCATCCCCTTATATGTGCTGGGATTTTCGACCACCGTTTTTAATGTTTACATCATTTTTATAGCCATCCACGCGGTACTCATCCATGCCAATACACGTATCAACTTCGGGTTTTTAAAATACATCGTCACTACCCCCCAATATCACCACTGGCACCATTGCGAGGACCCTAAATATTACGGCCACAATTTCGCGTCCATTTTTCCCTTTATCGACGTGCTGTTTGGCACTTATTACCTGCCGGGAAAAGAATGGCCGGCCGGCACCGGCGTACACGAGGCGCAATACCCAAAAGGATTTTTAAAACAGTCGGTCTATCCGTTTACAAAAAGTCCTTTCGACACGAATTTAAATATGGAAGAACGGAGTGACCGATAGGCGGACGATGATCCTTTCGTCCTGGCCTAATCGCCCGGCCGCATCATTGCCGCTGCAAAATCCACCACGCCGTAACCATCTGAGGTTCGGCAGCAAAAACCGGCTAAGGTGCCCGAAATGCTGTGCGTGGCCAGGTTTGGATCATTCGTATTAGTTATTTTTTCAAATTCAGTCAACCATTCGGTATACCTGCCGGTTTGCGTCATGTAGCGCATATTCACAATGCCATGCCCGGGCACATTTACCAGCTGTATGGAAGTTATGTAATCGGTGGTTTCGGTAAGCACCGGGATAATTTTTGTAATGCCCTGCCCCCGTGCCGTTTCCACTTTAAACCCGCTTATTTTTTTTCCGGGAAGCTCGACAACCACATCGTCAAAGGTGCTCACCTTATCCCACTTAAACGCAGTAACATTCAGGTCGGCCTTTGATTGCAACTGCCTGATGGCCTCCATAGGTCCTGCGTTGGTTTGATTCCAGTTGATAAAGTCAAGCGATATAAAATTAGGGTAACGCCCGCCAAAGTTGAAAAGAAAATCCTGCGTGTGTTTAACAATCTTGTCCGTTTTATTCCGGTCCCATTCGTCTCCGGTCGGCGCGTTCCCAAAATGGTTTAAAAATGTCGGCCGGTTTTTGTCGTATGACGAATCTTTTCTGAGCTTAGCCCAAGTTTCCGGCTTTAAAGATTCGTCTCCGTAAACGTTTTCCGAAAAAAATTCGGTCATAACAGGGAACAGGTCCTGCGGCCCCTCGTCGGGCACCTTTTCAATAAAGGCGAAAAGGCGTTGCGGGGTGTCAATGATATTCCCCGTTTCGTCCATCCCGTCAATTAAAAATGAAAAATTGCAGTTTAACATCGCGGCCTGTTGAACGCCCTTCCCCGATTTATAACATGTAATGCGGCTTAGTGAGGTATCCAGATCATGCAGCGGCGAGGTAGTTGTATGGCCATCGTCCGGACCGGCCAGGTAGCTTTCGAAGAATAACACCACAATTTCGCGCGGATGAGCGGTTAACCAGGCATCCAGTTCATCCAGCACCTTCTTCCAAACGGTTGCCGTTAAAGGATTGGCCCCACCATGCTGCAGGTGGAACGAATGCTCGTCATCGCCCCAGATATCCAGCGCAAAGCCCCTTACGCCATAATTCAGCAATTCGGTTATGGTAAAGCACTGGTTGTTTAGCGGCGGCGTAGTGTTCCATGCGTTGTGGGCAGTTAGCCAGCGTTGATCTTTAAGTCTGCGGGTATCGATTGCCGGGGTGCTCATATTGATAAGATTTGATGATTAAAGTTAAAGCCTATTTCATAATACGCAAATTTTTTTGTGAAAAATTGCCTTGGCCGGGTCGAATCCAACCCGCGGGGGCTTGTATTGGCGACCTATTGCACTAAACTATTGATGTTTTTTGATTAAATTTGTGATATGAAAGAACTTACATTTTTAGTTCGCGAGGCAGAGGAAGGCGGCTTTTATGCCGAGGCTGTAGGCGTTGGCATCTTTGCCGAAGGGGATAGCATGGATGATCTGAAAAAAAGTGTCAGGAGCGGCATTGAATGTTACTATGAAAAAGCAGAAGATGCCCCACGCTTTGCACACCTGCATTTTGTAAAAGACGAGATTATGGCCTTATGAAAAGCCCGAGAAGCTTATCAGCCAAAGAACTTATCAAATTGCTTAAGTTTTACGGGTATGAGTTTACATCACAAAAGGGAAGCCATATCAAAATAACCACTCGGCGCAATGGCGAGCATCATTTGGCTATCCCGAATCACGACCCGATTAAAACGGGAACTTTGAACGCCATTTTAAGGCAGGTAGCTGAACATTTAGACAAAACTAAAGAAGAAATTTTTGGCGAACTTTTTTCTTAAGTAGTCAAAATCCCGGATTGGGTCTCACCTCACTACCAAGCCTACCTTCAACACCACCGGCTCAGCCCCAAACCTCGGTCCGCCAAAATCCGTTTCATCGCCATTCAAAATGCGCAGGAATTTAAATTGCCCGTTTTCGTACCGGCCTTCTTCCACTTTTAAATATTGCCATGCCCGGCCGGAGTTGCTGCCCAATGGCTTAAACGTTAAATGGCAGCCGGCGCCGATTACCACAAACTGGTTTTCGCTTAATTGAACGATCATCAGTTTACCATTAGCTTCATCGCCGGGCTTTGAATTATTGTTGTGATCGGCGCCAAAGGACACCGTGGCCTGCCAGGCGCCCAGGTCGATGGTTTGTTCGGCATGGTCTTCCTGTTCCACTACGGCTTTTATCCTTCCTTCAAAACCCCATTCGGCTAATTCGCGCATCATAGGCCCGGCCATGGCGTAATCTGCTGCAAAAGGCGCTACGCGGGCGGCGGTTTCGGCTGGGGTTTCGGGCCGGCCTTTGGCGTCGATGCCAAAAGGCGAGAAACCGATGCCGCCCCGCGCCATTATTTCGTACAGGTATTTGGCACGGTCGGCGCTAAAGTCAGCTTCGGGCACAAACAGCGGGTTACCAGGGCGGTCGTACAGGTCTATGACTTTTAATATCTTTTTGCTGCCAGATAAATAAATATCCGGCGCCAGCAGGTCAAGGGCAGGTGCGGCCACCTTCCATATCGGGATCACATTGTCGGTCGGCCCGCCGCTTTCGTAGGTATTGGCCATCGGGTTGCCAAACGGCTCGCGCAAGGCGGCGTTGGTATACATCGGCAGCGGGTATTCGGCCTTACCTGCCGCAGCGACCTTGCCGACGTACCGCGCGACAGACCAGGCGTGGAAATATTCGTCGGCGCGATCGCCAAACACCTGCCGCCAGTTGCCGCCGGTCACAACGGGCACATTCAGTGCCTGCAACACCGCGGGTTTTAACAATGCGGCGGGTACCTCTTCCTCAAACAGTTTTTGCGCCACGGCAGAATAATCGCGCATGCTGTCCCAGGCGCCCGATTCGTTTTCCACCTGTACCATGATCACCGTATGCTGCGGGTCGGCCTGCTTCAAATGGTGCATTACCGTGCTGAACGCCTTAATGTCCAGCTCCATCATAGCCGGGTAAAGCGGCGAAGGCGAGTCAACCGCCTGCCCGTTTTTGCCGGTAATATTGGGGTACTTTGCGGCGTCGCGCTTCATCCATTCAGGCATATAGTGGTTGCTGCCATTCTTCCAGGTACCAAACCATAGCAATACTAAACGCACGTTGTGGGTTCGCGCCTGGTTCAGCAATGTATTGACAACGGAAAAATCAAACTGGCCCGGCTGCGGTTCTATTTGTTCCCAATAAATGGGCGCTTCAAGCGTATTGAGGTGCATGGCCTTCGCGGCGTTCCATACCTGTGGCAGCATGCCCGGCCAGCCGCTGGAGTTATGCGCCTGCCCACCCAGCATAAAATAGGGCTTGCCGTCTACCAACAGCGCATGACGGCCGTTTTTTTCGACGATGCGGGGGACAGGCGTGGTTTGTGCGAAAGAAAAATTAAAAGCAAAGAGGCTTAGCACGAGGCTAAAAACAACAGATTTGGTTCGTTTCATAGTTTTGGTACAGGCAACAACGTTTCTGACGGGTTTTAACAGGATAGGATATACGGATCCATGGCCTTCCAAATTTAGAATAAAAATATTCAGGCGCAATTGCCGATGTAAATTACAGCACGCTCACCCGCAGCTCAACACCCGCGGGACCGCCTCCAAACATCTTTCACCTTAGTCCTTTAACCTTTCCCCTTTCATCCCAATATCAAATTCTTGATACACAGAAAATATGCCATTTATGTTTCGATATATTTGTGACTATGGACCGCATCAAAATCGTTATTGCCTTTTTGTTTTTAGCCCGGCTGGCGTCGGCACAAACCGCTCCGCCTGCCGATATAGCAACTATTGAACAAAACCTGAAAAAACTGGATGTTTTGGGCAGCGTGCTGTACGTTGCCGCACACCCGGACGATGAGAATACCCGGCTGCTGGCTTACCTGGCGCAGGAGAAACATTATCGCACGGGCTACCTGTCCATGACGCGCGGCGATGGCGGCCAGAACCTGATCGGTAACGAACAGGGCGAATTGCTGGGGCTGATCCGCACGCAGGAGTTGCTGGCCGCCCGCAGGGTGGACGGCGCCGAACAGTTTTTTACGCGGGCCAATGATTTCGGTTTTTCAAAGGGGCCCGACGAAACATTGAGGATATGGGATAAGGAAAAGGTGCTGAGCGATGTGGTTTGGGTGATCAGGAAGTTCAGGCCCGATGTGATCATTTGCCGTTTTCCCACAACGGGCGAGGGCGGGCACGGGCATCATACCTCATCGGCGATTCTGGCGCAGGAGGCTTTTAGTGCGGCTGCCGATCCGAAGCGTTTCCCGGAACAACTAAAATATGTACAAACCTGGCAGGCCAAAAGGCTGCTGTGGAATACTTTCAGCTTCGGCACAGTGAACACCACCGCGCCCGACCAGTTTAAAATAAACGTAGGCGTATATAACCCCATCATCGGCAAAGGGTACGGTGAAATGGCTGCCGAAAGCCGCTCGAACCATAAAACCCAGGGCTTTGGCTCGGCCCGGCAGCGCGGCGATGCTTACGAGTATTTTAAAACCATTTTGGGCGATGCACCCAAAGATGACCTGATGGATGGTGTGAATACCACCTGGGCACGGGTGAAGGGTGGCGAAGCAATTGGCGCCGGGGTAGAGAAGGTGAGGAAAGATTTTGACGTGGACCACCCGGAGCAATCGGTAAAGGCATTGGTGGCTTTGTCAGGTCAAATAGATAGGGTCCCAGATGAATATTGGCGGATGCAGCAAAGTAAGGTATTAAATGATTTGATAGCGGCTTGTGCGGGATTGTGGGTTGAAAGTTATTCGCCCCAGCCAATTTATTCGATTGGGGATGAAATGCCGGTAAAAACACAGGTAATACTGCGTTCGGACCTAACGGTTTATCTAAAATCGATTGTTTATCCGCTCCCCGTTCCCGCAAATCCGGCAGTTGTTTCGCCGATGCAGGTTTACTCCTCAAAAGACGCATCTGCCAATAGAGATTTAATCGTTAACGGAGAGATGCCCCTGAATAATAACTTGAAGGATTACAATTTTAACATTGTTGCCTCAAGCATAACACAACCTTATTGGTTAGTTTATCCCCACAATATCGGATCTTATAATGTTGGATATTTGGATTCGATAAAAAATACTGATCAAAAGACGCAGCCTCAAAACTTTCCATATGCCACTCAAATAACCTTTAATATTTTAGGGAAGGACATAACATTTGAAAGACCTATAGTATACAAGTACGTCGATCCGGCCAAGGGTGAGATATATCAACCGGTTTCGGTAGCGCCACCCGTTACGGCGAACATCACTGCTAAAGACTACGTGTTTAATTCACAGGCGTCGCAAAGTATCGAGATCAAATTAAAAAGCTTTACCAAAGCCGACGGAAGTATCAGCATAAAGCAAATGGCCGGCTGGATCGTTACGCCGGCTAAGATCGACTTTAGCGGAAAAAATAAAGGCGACGAGTGGTCGGCGGTGTTTAGGGTTCATCCGGTTGACGGCCAGGCAAAAGTTACCATATTGCAGGCGGTAGTAAATGCAAACGGGAAAGATTTTTCGATGGGCATACAGACTATTAAATATGAGCATATCCCCAATATCACCTTATTCCCCCCTGCTGAAGCCAAGCTGATCAACCTCGACCTGAAACTTGCCGGTAAAAAGATTGGCTACATTGAAGGCGCCGGCGACCTGGTGCCCGATGCGCTTAAGCAGGTTGGATACGATGTGCACCAGCTATCGGAAAATGAGATCATGAACGGCGACCTTTCCGGTTACGATGCCATTATTACCGGCGTGAGGGCTTATAATGTAAACCGGGGCCTCGCGGCAGAACAGCCCAGGCTGCTTGAATATGTAAAGAACGGCGGCAACCTGCTGATCCAATACAATAACAACAATGGCCTGGTCACTAAACAGATCGGCCCATATCCATTTAACGTGGTGAACCGGAGGGTTACTGATGAAAATGCGAAGATCACTATCCTCGATCCCCAAAACCCCGTTTTAAATTATCCCAACAAGATCAGCGATGATGACTTTAACGGCTGGATACAGGAACGCGGCTTGTATTACGTTGGCGACATCGACCCCAGGTACAGCGCCATAATGCAAATGAACGATCCCGGCGAAGCGGCAAACAATGGCGCGCTGATCGTCGGCAGTTACGGACAGGGCAGGTTTGTTTATACCTCGCTGGCGTTTTTCAGGCAGTTGCCGGCTGGCGTGCCCGGGGCATACCGATTGTTTATTAATTTGTTGAGCAAGCCGAAAAATCAGCAGCCGTGATAGGCATCAATTCATTAAAAAAATTAAATTTGCACACACATCATTTCACACCATGACACACCATCACCACAAAGAAGAAGAGAATTACGACAAGCTATATTATACCGCAGGTTTATTGGCCGGCCTTTTTGCCGGCGTAGTAATTGATAAGGGAATTATCCTTATTGTTATTTTAGGCGTTTTCGGCCTGCTTTTCACTGCTTTCTTCCTGCAGCTTTTGGTTAGAGGCCGTGAGGACGCATGACCCTGAGCTCCCCTCGTTTATAAAGAGCTGGAAACAGTTTTACATCATTGTTATCGGCTGGCTTATCCTGCTGATCATCATTTTCTCGCTTATTACCGTCAGTTTTGAATGAGCTTAGCCGACTGGATCGTATTGGCGGTGACGCTGCTCGGCATCGTGACCTACGGTGTTTGGAAAAGCGGCCGCAGCCATAACGTCGACCAGTACCTGATGGGCGGGCGCACCCTGCGCTGGTACCATGTAGGCCTTTCGGTTATGGCTACCCAGGCCAGCGCTATCACTTTCCTTTCGGCCCCCGGCCAGGCCTATTCAGACGGGATGCGCTTTGTACAATTCTACTTCGGCCTGCCGCTGGCCATGATCGTGCTTTGCGTAACCTTTGTGCCCATCTTTCACCGCCTTAAAGTTTTCACAGCGTATGAATACCTTGAGCAGCGGTTCGACCTGAAGACAAGGGTAATTACCTCCATTCTTTTTCTCGTACAGCGCGGGCTGTCTACGGGAATAACCATTTATGCCCCGTCAATTATCCTGTCGACCATATTGGATATCAATGTCGTTTATACCACGCTGTTTATCGGGGCGCTGGTGATCTTTTATACCGTTTATGGTGGCACGAAGGCGGTTTCTTATACCCAATTACTGCAAATGAGCATCATTTTCCTGGGGATGTTTTTCGCCGGCGTAATGGTGGTGCATTTGCTGCCGGGCGGAGTGGGATTTGGCCATGCCGTTAAACTTGCCGGCAAGCTGGGCCGCATGAATGTGATCGACTGGAAGTTCGACCTCAATGACCGTTACAACATCTGGAGCGGGATCATCGGCGGGTTTTTTCTGCAACTGGCCTATTTTGGCACCGACCAAAGCCAGGTGGGCCGGTATTTGACCGGGAGTTCTGTTGGCCAAAGCCGTTTGGGGCTGATCATGAACGGCCTGGTAAAAATACCGATGCAGTTTTTGATCCTGCTGATCGGCATTTTGGTATTTTCATTTTACCTGTTCAACCGGCCGCCTATGTTTTTTAACCAGTACGAGGTTAACCAGGTTAAACAAAGCCCCTATGCCGCGCAATACAGCAAGCTTGAAAGCGGCTATACCCAGGCGTTTAACGTGCGTAAGGAAAAAGCCAATGATTTGGTTGCCGCATTCAACAGCAAAAATGAGGCACAGATTGGAGCGGCTAAATTGGCCTTGAAAACGGCTGACAAAAGGGTGCTGGCCATACGCACGCAGGGCATTAAGCTGATGAAAAGGAATAACAAGGATGCCAACGGGGACGACACCAACTATGTCTTCCTCACCTTTGTTACCCAATATTTGCCCAAAGGGTTGGTCGGTTTGCTCATCGCCATCATCTTCCTGGCCTCGATGGGCTCAACGGCAAGCGCCCTCAATTCCCTGGGTTCAACCAGTGCCGTCGATATTTATAAACGCATCATCAGCCCCGGCGCATCCGATAAAAACTTTCTCACCGCTTCACGCCTGGCCACGGTTTTTTGGGGGATGGTATGTGTTGGCATGGCCCTTTATGCCAGCAAGGTGGGTAACCTGCTGGAGTATGTAAATCAGCTGGGCTCGTACATTTATGGCACCATGCTGGGTGTGTTTGTTGTGGCCTTTTACCTTAAAAAAATCCGCGGGACGGCCGTATTTATTGCAGCGATCATCTCGGAGGCAACCATCATTGTTTTGGGCGTATTTAGCATCGTAGCCTACTTATGGCTTAATTTGATCGGCTGTGCACTGGTGATCGTTATTGCTGTGGCCATCAATCTGTTTATCAAGACCAGGCCTTTACCCGGCGCTTAAGCAACCTTGGGTCGACTCGCCATCCCCGAAATGATAAAAGCCGTGGCGCAAAAACAAAGCGCTGAAAAGGCACTAACGATAGAATTATTGTGGTTGCCCGCGGGATTATTTACAGCATCCGGTATGTGAATGATCAGCAGCCAGATGAAGATCATCAGCCCCAACAAAAAGGCTGTGATTTTTAGCTTTATTTTAAAAGTGACCGCAATGCCCGACAGGATGAGCGCCGCCCCACCGAAATAAGTCCAGAATGTGCGGCCCGGGATCCAGCCGGGTACAAGGGGCGATATGTATTGCGTATAAAGGAAATGGCAAATGCCGTAAAGTACCATGGTGAGGCAAAATAAAAAAGGGCCAAAAGGCACAAGCCGTTCCAGGAACTGCAAAACCCGCGATTTTTGAATGCCTGGCTCAACCGGCAGCGACCCCGCCAATACGAGGGCCCCGCCCGCCAATGCGGGCTCTTTCAGCCCATCGGCCCAGGTGCCCAGGTGATTGTTATATTGCGCCACAAACAGGTCGTAAGTGAAATAGCCAAAAATGTACACGGCCAGTAACAGGCCGCCCAGCAGCAGGGCTGCTGTTTTTGGCTTCAGGCCGAAAATAATGGCAGCACAGGCAGCAAGGACAGCCACCGTAAACAGCCAAACCCAAACAGGCACAAGCGGCAGATGCGGCCATGCCGGGAAAAAATTATTGCCAAAAAGGCCATAAAAAAGTTGCGGCGCCACCATGCCCGCAAGGCCTATACAAAACGCTATACGCGAGGCTTTAACCAATTTGTCCATTTGAGGGTACTGTGTATACCGCCAAATGTAAATACGCAGGGATGCGCAGGCAATTCACCGCCGGTTCATTTTGAAACAAATACAAACAAACAAGGAACTCCTTTCGGCCGAAATTCCAAAAAGTGGAATTCAAAATCCAAAATGGAACAACAAAATACGAAATCGAAAATCCGAAATCACCCTACCCTCCTGCCTGGTCGATCACGGCCTGGTTAAGCCTTACGTATTCATCGTCTTTATTGGCCTGGGCCATTTTTACGCCTTCCTGCGCGGCGGCTATAGCGGCGGCTTTATCGCCCATCCTGAGCCGGATACGGGCTTCCCATAGCTTATACCAAGCACCCGGATCCACTTTTTCAGCCTCCAGCGCCCAGCCGAGCGCTTTGTTCATATCCTTATTGTTTTCGTAGTAGTACTGTATGGCGTTAAAATAATAAGCCTTGCGGTTCCCTTTCATCAATTGGTCGATGTTGGCCATGATCTGCGCATCATCATCCGTATGCATGTGGATGGATACCAGGGTATGGTCCCATACCAGGTGCAGGTCGTTGGTTTGGGTAGTAACATTGGCAAATTGAATGGTAAACGACTCGCGCTTCTCATCCAGGCTAACCGGCTTTTCAGTAAAGCGCAAAAAGTCTTCCGACTGTTTATAGCTGTAGGCGCCCCATTGTTTCACCACTTTGTTTAAGATGATCGTCCATTGGTCCTTGTCCGGAATGGTGAACAAGCTATAAGTGCCGGCCGGCACAGGATGCCCCTCCATGATCACATTTTCGCTGAAATTGATGGTGGTGGCTGAATTGGCGCCTGTACGCCAAACCTGGCCCCAGGGGTTGATGCCGCCGAAAATCACGCGCCCTTTAACGCTTGGCCGCGAATAAGTGATGGTTATTTTGCCAAGGCCAAAATCCTGTATGATCGTTTCAGTGGGACTTGCTTCAGGTATACGCGCGGTTTGCGCATTGGTTTTAAAGGTTGTAATGGCCAGCAACGCCACGGCGAGGCCAAAGGTCAGTTTTCTCATATTCGGTAAAATTTGTCTAAAATTAAAAAAACGCAGGGGCAATAACCAAATATAGAAATAAATCATCCCCCTTCAGGAGCCCCAGGTGGTAAAAAATAAAAGCCCCCCGCTTTTCGCAGGGGACTTTCAACCTAAACCTTATCACAATTAACTGGCGGGTGCCAGTCGTTGTATACACTACAATTTTTATACCAAACGTTAAGGCCGGGGCTAACGCTTTGAAATTTATTTATGAGTCCATTTTTGATGAGCATGATGTCAGAAAACTGAACAGCTGATGTTGTTTTTGCCATACAGTTTTTGGGGCTTTGTATCCGGGGTTAAACCGATCTCGCCGCCCTTTTTTTACGCAGGTAGGCATCAAACAAATACAGGCCGAGCATTACGTCAAAAAACACGAACGCCTGTACTACTATTTTAGCGTCGCTGTAATTAATGGCAGGCATTTTAAAACCTGCTGTCAGATTGACAGAGAGGCCCTGCGCCGACCATCTAACGCTGGTAATTACCAGTACCAGTAAGGCCAGCAGCGTAACCGTAAAGAAAATGCCGATACCCCTGATAATGCGTTTATTGATGGCGGCTTTTAAGGGCACCCTGGCATTTTCCGTCCTGATCGCCTCCATTACATTGTAGGTAAAAGCCATCGACGGCTCGTCCAGCTCCATGGCGGTAAACGATGTGTTGGCGCTTAACATTTGCTCAAATTGCAGGCGAACCCCCGCATCCTCGTCAATCAGCGCACTGATGGCGTTCTGCTCTTCGGGCGTGCAGCGGCCGTCGATATAATCCCAAAGTTTTTCCTCTATATTATTCATATCAGCTCCTTTGCTTCGTGCTTTAAATTTCGTTCCAGCTTTTCCTTTAACCGCTGGCGGGCCCTGAACAATTTTACTTTAACCGTATTGGTTTCCATCCCCATCGCCTGCGCAATTTCCTCAAGCGATTGCTCGCCTTTGTAAAATAGGGTGATAATTGCCGCGTCGTCCGGCAGCAACTGCCCGATGGCCTGCTGCAGGTAAAACGACCGGGATTTGCTCTCGGCAGTGTTAACGTCATAGGCCGACACCTGGTTTTCGATCTGAACAAAGTTATGTTCATCGTCTATCGAATCCGTTGCAATTCTCTTTTTACGCAGAAAGGTCATCGCGGTAGTGTATACAACGCTATACAGCCAGGTGCTGAACTTTGATTGCCCCTGGAAAGATGCCAGCGACCGGTAGGCTTTTATAAAACTGTCCTGCGCAATCTCTTCGGCATCTTCCCTCACTTTGGCATAGCGCAAAGCCAGCGTAAAAACAAAACGCTGGTGCCGTTTAACCAGGTCGGCATAGGCCGCCTGGTTACCGGTTAAGGTTTGCGCTATTAACTCCGCATCTGAAAGCTTGCTTTGCATCTGTTATAGCTCTCTGACGACGTGCTGCCCCGCCAGGTTACACCATTACGTAAAGATAGCGTGTTTTAATCGCAACAAAGTGGAAGAATTGCAGCTAAATCGCGCTGTTAAAGTGTTCAATTTTTTCACACGATCACCCTGTAAACGGCAACGAAACGCATTGATTTTAAGCAGGTTAAAATTTGAAATTTTCAAAATCCGGACAATTTTGAGCTATTTTTTGAACACGTGTACCGGTTTTAAGTTCGAAGTTTAGTTTGGCGTTGGGCAAAGGCTGTTAAATGTCATGCTCAAGCGGTAATTTAATGCTGAAAATAAGGGCGTTACCGGGTTGATAAAAGGGCGAACGCGCCTTATGCTTTTACTACACTAAGCCTTATTCACCCATGTCAGCCGCGCGGCAGGTGGCTACTATTACGTTTTTGCTTAATGTGTTATAGCAACGTACCTTTATACTGTTAACTGGGATAATTTGATTGACCCATTGACACCGTGGCCAGTGCAGTTTTTTACCTGTCAGAGGGACCAATACGAGGGGTTAGCTATATTTTAAAAACCGAAATGGAAAAAAAAGATTTAGTTAGTGTTTTAAACGATACACTTATTCCGGTTGGATTTAAAAAAAGGTAATTATTGGTTGATCAATGGTGCCGAAATTACCAAGATGGTTAATTTACAGAAATCGAATTATAGTAATGCCTTCTATATTAATTATGGATATATTCTAAATTCGATTCCTTTAGGCAATCTTATGATGCATGTTTACAACAAGGTTTCCTCTGTTGATGCTACCGAAAGGAATAGAATCACATTTTCTATTAAACCTCGAAACTTCCATCTCTGACGAAGAAAGAACAAAGGCACTGCAAGAGTTGCTGCGAAGTAAACTAATTTCAAAATTCCGGGCAATCAAGACAGAAGAAGATTTATTAGCTGAATTGAAAAAAGACCGCACTTGAACGATATTCCTTTAGTAGTCAAGTACCATTTTGATTTGGAATAGAATCTGCGGTGCGCCATGAAGAAATATGACCATGAAGAAGAAATACGAGATGTTATCTAATTCTTTAATTTTTGCAAATGGCGAATCGGTAGCTTTTGAATTCCCGGTTAAAGAGTTGTTGCAAGTGCACGATGTGATAATAGTTATAACTGATGAGCCCGTCAACAAATCAACACATAAAAATGTTTTTGCCTTTAACACCTCGGGGGATTTTTTGTGGAGAATAGAGGAGGTAAGGTTTTTTTACACGGGCACAAACGATTGTAGCTATATTGGCGTTGAAATTAACGGTGAAGGAGAAGTTATCTTGTTTAATTGGTGTGATACCGCTGTAGTCATCGACCATCATACTGGGCAAGTCATACGGACTTTTGTGACTAGATAAGCTTATCCTAGAGCTGGAATGCCTGATGTCAGTTAATGGCATCGCTGTTCCAAAAACCAGATGGTCGAAACAATTGATTATCAGCCACTCGCACCTATTCAATCAGCGGCTTAAATCAAAAACTACTGATAATCACTGTGTTTCACAATGTTCCACCTGTTCCGCGTGTAAAAATGGAACACCTGTCCTGTTAGTTCTGCCCTTCCGCCGCTTGTTTCAGCGCCTTTTCCTGGTCTTTTTCCTGGCTGCGCAGGCGGCGTTTTTCCTGCCGTATTTCTTTACGGGTCTTCCCGGCGGTGTCAATCAATAATTCCTGCTGATCTTCTTCGTCGCGCAGCCGCTTAATGTCGGCTTTCAGTTTCGCTTTGGGGTCCAGCACGGGCTGGGGCTTTTTGGCCGATGTGTCCTTTTTCCCGAATATTTTTTGTAAAAAGGTGGGCTTTTTCTCTGGTGGCGCCACGGTAACTGGGGCGGCATCGTCATTTTGTTCCTGGTCGTGCCTGATCAGGCTATCGGCCCGGGCGGTATCCCGCGGGGCCTCCTTGCGCAGGCTTTCCTTAAGCCGCACCGTATAAAAGCCATAGTTACTGCTGTCCTGCTGGGCCCGGCCGTGCCCGGCCATCAAATTGCCGATCAGGTTAAAATAACCCGTAAGGTAAGGCCGTAAGGTGCCATCGGGCTGGAAGGAATAAAGCCCGGTTTTTGGATGCGGAACGATGCTGGCCAGGTAGATGGCTTCGCCTATGGTCAGCTCCGACGGATTTTTGCCAAAATAATAACGCGATGCTTCGCCGATGCCGTAAACATCATTCCCCCATTCGATGATATTGAAATAAACTTCCAGCATACGGTCCTTTGTCATGATATGATCGTTATGGATCAGCCATACGATCAGCATCTCCTCGGCCTTGCGCGCCACCGTTTTATCGCGGCTCAGGAAGGCGTTTTTTACCAGCTGCATGGATATGGTGCTGCCGCCCCGCGCAAATTTTCTCTTTTTAAAATCCTCGATCAGCGATTTGCGGAATGCCTCCTCCACAAACCCGTTATTGTTGTAAAACGATGGGTCTTCGGCCGTCATTACCGCATATTGCAGGTTGGGCGATATGTCGTTCAGCGGCGTAAAGTACGGGTTGGAGGGGCCAATCACCCTTGAAGGCATCGGTTTGCCATGTTCGTACGGCGTGTACACGAAGGTGCTGTTCAGCCTGCTGAAATCGGTTTTCCCAAACCGGATGATCCGGAAATCGTCTTTATCCATCCGCGAGTCGAACAGCGCATCGTCGGGATGGGCGGTGTTCAGGAAAAAGTTAAGGCGGTAATTCAGCTTACCGGCCACCTGCATGCCCACAAGCGAGTCGAACAAGCCGGTAGGAAAGCAATCGAAAATATCCTGCGCGTCAACCCAGCCGGTGTTTAGCTTTGCCTCGTAAATTTTTACCGGGTTAAGCGTGTATTTTATATAAGGATGAGCAGTTACTTTTTTTAGGGTAAAGGTGGAGGTACTGTCCAGCGAAACATAGTTTTCGCCCACAAACACATTGGCCCCGATGCTCATGTTTGGAACGATGATGTCGCCGGCAGAAATGCGCGCCTGATGAACCAGCAGGTTGCGTACGCCCCAATAACCGTATATCCGCGTTTCGCCGCCGCTGTTTTCCACCTTGCTGAGGCGGGTGCTAACGGTATCGAAAGTAACTTTCATGTGGAACCGTTTTTCGATATACGGCAGCTCTACTTTGCCGCGTTCCGAATACAGCTTAACATCGATGTCCTTGTCCGACGCCAGCATCCTGCCGTCAAAATGCCATATCGCCGCGTCGTTGTTAATGCTGATGGTGGATTTGAGCTGACCGTTATGGTTCACCGCCGTTTTGGTGAGCATGCTAAAGCTCGAGCTGTCGGTTTTAACGGTTACCAAAAAATTGGTTACGTTTAAATTATCCGGCACCTTATACAACACCTGGTTGATCAGGTTGTACGACAGGTCGGACAGATCGGCTTTCCTGGTATCGGTGGTATCCTTTTTCTTTTTAAAAAGAAAATCGAAGTTTTTAACGTGGTTGATGTCGGTTAAATTGAGGTGGGCATTTTGCAGCAGCACATCAGCCAGCTTCACATTGCCGAAGATGAGCGGCCATAGCCGGATGCTTACCTCGAGCTTTTTTATGCTCAAAAGGCTGTCGCGCTGGGCAGGCACGATGGTGATATTTGAAAAATCGACCGTGCTTAGCCCGGTAAAGTCTGCCGAGCCGATCCCGATGTCCAGGTTATAGTCGGCTTTAGCCTTTGCCTTTGCTTTAGCTATTTCGCGGTCCAATATTGCCTGGCGTTTGGTATAGGCAACGTACCCGCCAATCAGCAGCAAAATAAAAAGTACCGAAAATGAAGCAATGATTATTTTAAGGTATTTGGGCTGGATACGGACCTTTTTGAACCGGGGACGCTGCATTTAAAAAATTTTATCCAAAACTAAATTAATTCGCTTGCGATACAAACGCCGCGATGGATAAAATGTTTCCTTCACGCCGACGCGATCAGTCATTATTTTAGCTGATCGCATCGTAGCATTATAGTTTCAGCAACACGGTTACCGCAAGGTTTATTTTGCGCAGCCCAGGAAGTAAACCTTATCTTTGGAATTCTGAAGGTTTACAAAGGCATCGGCCCCGGTATGCCTTGCATCTTTGATGATCGACGAAGGCACCGCAAACGCATTGCCAAAAGCGCTTGATTGCGCGCCTGCCAGCATCTTTTTATACTGAGGGCTGCTGATGGCGTCGCCGTAATTCAGCTTTACCACAATATCGTCAATTGTGCCCACCATGCCTTTTATCCGCGGCAGGTATTGCTGTAACAGCGCGGCTCTTTTGCTGTTATAATCATCGCGTATGGCTAATATGCGGTTCCAGTAAGCTTCCGCTTTGGCGTTTACGCAGCCGCAGGACGGGAGGCCCTCTTTATCCACCCCGGGGCAGTCGGATGACCGGGGCTGCGGCACAGCCTTTTCTTCGGTGTTTTGTGCGTTTAACAGGTCTCGGTATTTTGCTGACAGTTCATTTATCACCGGCGGAAGCTGTGTGCCTGCAATGCCGTACGCCTGCATAACCATCTTTACCGACTGCATGTTATCTGCACTTGCAGCGGGATGCATGGCGCTTGCCTGCATTTGCGAGGCCATTTGCATTGCGTAAGCCTGCTTTTGTGCGTCAGTCATGTTTTGCATCGCTGCCGCCATTGCTTTAGCTTTATCTGCTTGCGACGAAGCCCCGCCTCCGCCCATGGACGCTCTTGTAAAATCCATTTCCGTGCGCTGTAATAGCGCCTCCAGATCTTTTTCAGCCTGGCCATAGTCAACTATAACCGTTTGCCCATGGTCATTCTTTTGGGTGGCGCACTGCCCAAAGTAAGTTGAGCCCGTGCCGGGCGACTGCATTTTTGCCATTAACGCCACCGTATTTAGCTCCAGGCATTTTTGGGCGTGCAGGCTGGTTGCCATCACAGAGGCCAGTATAAATAATGCTAATTTTTTCATAGTGTTCTTTTTTTGACGATTGATTACTGCAATAGTTTTTGTATTTCGCGGAAGTTGATTCCGCTGAGTGTTTCGGTAATTTTATCCGGTCGTCCTTCAATTTGCACAGCTATATTTTGTACCGCATCGCATTTGATAGCTTTTAAGCTTACCAGGTCGGTGGCCGCTTTGCCGGCGGCGTACGCCGCATTGAAATGGCCATTGCCATTGCGGCCAGGCTGCCATTTGCCAAACAACAGGTCGGCCTTGTTGGCGGGATGATTATACCCATAGTCGAATTCGTTGATCAGGTAGGACTGCCCGTCAGGCGGTGAGGGATTGTGGAAGAGCCTGGCGTAGAAGGCGCCCGGTACATTCAGTGTTTTTTGCGAACCAGGCCGTTTGCTGCCATCGTCGTTAAAACCGACATCGATCTGCGCGGTATTCACTGCAAAGTGTACCAGCAGCACCGATGCCCCGGTAAATAATCCGGTTTTGCTTACTTTGTCCGACTCAAAGCGGTTATACGATCCGGTTGAAGCGGAATTTGCGCTTGCCGACCGGTTCTGTATCCGGGCCACCAGCGCATCCTGTTTTTTTTGGTATTTGGCTATTTGATCGTTATACCTTTTTTGGCCTTTTAAATCATTGTTTTGTATAGCCGTCATAAATTCGGCATAATGGTCCTGGGTATATTTTCCGGTTAACTGCGTGTAATAGGTCAGCGAATCGGTTAGTGATTGCAATTGCTGATCATTCGTCGTCCGCGCGGCGTCCGCCCGGATATCGCCGACCACCCGGTTTGCGCCGTCAGTGAATTCGCCTTTGTACCATACACGCCAGGCCTGAAGTGAATCTTTATTCACGATGATGATAAAACTGATTTCGTACACATGCGGCGGTCGTTTTTCAAAAGGGGTGGCACACCATCGGGGGAAACTTACTAGCGTATTCGGCCGGTCATAGTCCGACTCCATGATCTCATACACCTGCCAGCGGCGTTGACGGCCGGCTTGAAGCAACATATCGGCAAAAGCGTTACGCAGCGTGCTTTCCATCGCCAGCTCCTGCGGGGTCACCAGGTTATCCTGCCCGCGTTTAACCAGATCCATCGCCTGGTTAATTTGTCCGCTGTGCGGACAGGGAGCTGGAAACCGCGGGCAATCCGTCACCTGCGCTGCCGCCATAACCGGCGACAGCATAGCCGCCAGGGCAATAAAAAGCCAGTTGCGCTTCATGGTTTAAGCCGGTTTAATTTATTTTGACCAGCTCTACCCGGCGATTATTGGCTTTTCCTTCCGGCGTGTCGTTGGCGCCAAGGGGTTTGGTATCGCCAAAGCCCTTGGTGGTCAGCCGCGACCCATCTATCCCCATGGTTACTAATTGTGCTTTTACCGCGTCGGCCCGCTGCTGTGATAGGGTAAGGTTATGGGCGGCATCGCCGGTATTATCGGTGTGTCCGTCAATCTCGAATTTTAGCGAAGGCGTTTTACTCAATAGCGCATAAATGCTGTTGACCGTGCCCATAGACTCCGGCTTGATGACGGCTTTGTTCACGTCGAACAATATTCCATGTGTAACTATTTTGTTGTCGGTGGTTACTTCCTTGTAAATATCGATGCCGCCGGAGGCTATGCGCACATTTTTGATATACGAATTCTCATAGCCGTTTACGTCGATGGTGACATTATTGGCTTTACCTGTCAGGTTGTTTACGTTTGCCACCCGGTACTGATCTACATAAACCTTTCCTACGTTTTTATTAATGGCGATGGCGATATGGTGCCATTGATTGGGATGATTGTAGTTGACATCCAGCATTTCCGGAAAATGAACATCGCCTAAAGTCCAGTTGATGGAATTGTCCTCGCCAAATGTCATCCCCTGTATCACACCCTCACCGCCGGCATAGTAAGTGCGCTGGCCAAAATCAACCATGAGATGCCCGATCCCGAATTTTTCGTTTTTAAAATCAAACTCTACGGTAAATTGATCGGGCATATACCCGGTGGTTTTCATACGCGGGGTCATGGTAGCGCCGGTCCCCGCCGGCACGTGTACCACATTTTCGCCATTATCGGCCTGCACGTCCATCTGGCCATTTAATACGGTAAATTGCGAGGGGATCTCGCCGGCCTGCTCATCACCGAGTTGGGATTCAAAAATTATTTTGCTGCCCGGAACAAAGTCATAGTTTTTGTAGTCGGTTATGGTTCCCGGAGTGCCCGTTCCGCCGCTGCCCTGCGTAGTTGCAGGCTGCTGCGCTGTTTGGGCGGGTTGATTGCTGGCCGGCGCTTTTTTCTTCTTTTTAAACAGGCTTTTTACAGCGTTTTCAGTAGTGTTAAGGCTATTATCGACGCCGTTCTGAATGTTATTGTTAACATGGTCTGTGGCGCCCTGCTTGGCGGCATCGCCGGGGTTTTCCACCTGGGCCCGGAGGGTGCCGGCCGCTGTGACGAACGCCAGCACAATAAATAGTTTTTTCATGGGATTTTTTTGAAAATAAAGCTACCGGCTAATTAATTGGCGGTCAATCCCATAAAAGTGTTACACGGGGGGATGAATGGTGACCGGTGAGTGGGACTCATCCCCTTAAGCTGCAAGTGGATTGATTTGGGTCGTGAAGCTTCCACCTGTTCACGGCTCATTATTACATTCACCGCTCACCTTTTCCCGTACACCTTATTCAAAGCCTCGGTACGGCTTTGTACATGCAGCTTTTCGTAGATATGGCGGGTGTGGGTGCGAACAGTTTCTACACTTACGCACATGTTTGCGGCGATCTCTTTATAGCGCAGTCCCTTCGACAGGCCTTTCAGGATATCTTTTTCCCTGGAAGTTAAAATTGTTGAAGCATCGATGCCATCTTCCTTCTGAAATGAGCCGATCACACGGCGGGCGATTTGTGCGCTCATCGGCGATCCGCCGTTATAAACTTCGGTAATGGCCTCCAGGATGCGTGAGGGCTGCGTTTTTTTGAGCAGGTAGCCCGTAGCGCCGGCCTTCAGCGATTCAAAAATATTTTCATCATCCTCGTAAACCGTACTCATGATAAACTGGGTGCCGGGCATTTGAGGTTTCAATATGCGCAACGATTCTATGCCGCTGATCCCGGGGAGATTGATGTCCATTAAAACCACTTGCGGTTTAGTTTTGGGCAAACCTTCAAGCGCAAGCTCAGCATTGGGATAAACTTCCTCGCAGCTAAAGCCTTCGCTAAAGTTGATCAGCAGCTGCAATCCAGTCCTTATCTCCTTTATATCTTCAACAATTGCAACGGTGATCATAAACGGCTTTAATCAATCAGGCAAATTTATTCGATTTAAGCACTTTTGCACTAACAAAAAAGTGTTATATCGGAATGCGGCAACCGATGCAGGTACCCTCCCCTGTTACCGAAACCAACTGAAACTCACCGCCAATTTGTTGTATCCTGTTCTTCATGTTTTGAAGCCCGTTTGAAAAAAGGGCGATGCGGTCCGTCTCAAATCCGCCGCCATTATCGGCTATTTCTATCAGCAGCAGCGCTTGTTTTATCTTTATATTTATGTTGATCAGGGTGCCGCCTGAATGTTTCAAAGCATTGTTGCAGCTTTCTTTCACTACCAAAAAAATATTACGCCGTTTTTCTTCCGAAAGCGAAATATGCCCGAAGCCATCTTCGTAATTAAATTGCAGGTTCATATTGGTATGCTCAAAAAAGCTTTCCGAGTATTCTTTTAAATATAGCACCAGGCTCTCCACCGAGTCGTTCTGCGGATTTAATACCCAGATAATACCCTGCAAATTGTCCACCAGCTCGCGTGAAGCGGTGGAGATCACGTCGAGGTATTCAGTGGCCGATCCGTGATTGCCAAGCTGGGCCTTGGTCACCTCGCTCATCACCGCAATTTTGGTCAGGCCGCTTCCCAGGTCGTCGTGCATATCGCGGGCAATGCGGTTACGTTCCTGCTCCACAGCTTTTTCTTTTTCAAGATACAATATCCTTTCGCGCAGGTTGCGCTGAACTACATAACGGATAGCGAAAAAAGCAGCCGCTGAAACCATGGCAAAAGCAAGTAGCCTGAACCACCAGGTGGCCCAAAACGGCGGTGTTATTTCAATTTGCATCAATAAAGGCTTGCTCCACAAGCCGGCATAATTTTCGGCCTTTACCGTAAAAGTATATTTACCCGGCGCCAGGTTGGCGTACGATGCAAAGTTATGGGTGGTGGTTATCCAGCGGGCATCCACCTTACCCAACCGGTAGGCATAAAGATTTTGCCCCGGTTTAATATAGTTGATGGCGCCAAATTCCAGGTTCAGCTTATTCTCAGTATAGTTCAACTTCAGCTGATCACCCAGTGCATCGCGGCTAAGCGTACTGTCGTTAGCCTGCACGGCGTGTATGTACAGGTTGATGGGCTGTACGGCATTTCGCTGGTTAGCAGGCGAAAAAGCGACCACGGTTTTTCCTTCGCTTATATAAATCATTTTACCATCGAAAGTTGCTAACCACTGGGCCTCGTCGTGGTTATTCAGTCCGTCCTCCGTACCAAATAAGGTAAAATGCTGCGTTTTACCCTGGTAGTAAACCAACCGTTCGTTATTGGTAAACCATACGTCTCCGTGGTCGTCCACGCAAACGGATTGCACCTGCCGTTCGCGCGATAACAATGGCGACTCGATCCTGCTATGAACGCCGGTTTGTGCATTAAACCGATATAAACCGGAAGAGGAGGCCACCAACAGGTCGCCGCCGGGCAGCCGCGCCATTTCGTTTACCGTGAATTGTGCGCCGTCTTTATTAAAGTTGTATGCGTGGAAATGCCCGGCCCTCCGATCATAACGGTATAGCCGATAGTCGCCGAAAAGCCAAACTTCGCCCGTTGGTCCGGCATAGAAGCCGTTAAACAGGTCATCGCCCAGGCCCGAGCCATCTCCCGGCGAGAATGATTTTATTTTATGGAAATTAAGGTCGTACAGATCAATCCCATGGCGGTAGCAGGCCACCCAAACCGTGTCGTGATCGATCATTATCCCGTTAGTTTTCTGAGTTGAAGGCCTGTCGCCACCGCTAAAAATATCCGGGGCGGCAGGCTTTAAATTACTGTTCAAAACACTTAAGCCGGCTAATGACGATACCCAGAAACGGTGAAATTTGTCTTCGGCTACGCCGGAAATATTGGATGCATCGGGATTTTTTTGATCCGGCTGCCTGTAAAGAGATTGCCCGTTTAAATCCGTAAACAGCAACCCCGACGGCTTGTACCACGAAGACAGCACCAGCAGCTTTTTGCCGCCAACAAAAACGGGTTGTATGCGCTGGGTTGTTCCGTTAACAAAAACAGGCAGTGTTTTAAAAAAGCCGTTTCCGGCAAAAAAACGCGAAACCGACGAGCCCGATGTCCAAATGTAATGGTCGTCATCAGCCATTACGCTATAAATAAACCCGTTTTGATCAAGGCTGACCGGTATTGCACGATAGCCCGAAAGGTCATCGCGGGGTAATTCAAGTTCGTATACGCCTCTTGAGGTCGACACCCACAGCCGATTCCGGTGGTCGAACGTAGTGCTGATGATGCCCGTCACAACGTTTCTAACCATATGGTTTTGCAATTTTTCCCATGCAAGCGTAGTAAAATGCCTGGCAGCGCTGTCGCTCACCATCAGGCCGTTGCCCCATGTGCCCATCCATATTCTTTTTTGCGGATCCACATAAATTCGCATCACGGTTAAGCTTAAGGGCGCGGGGTTTATCCGCCTGAAACCGTAATTTTTTTTGCAGACCAGCACCAGTCCATGGAACGTGCCTGCCAGCAGGGTATCGGCTTTCCAGTCAGTAACGTAATTGACATAGCCAGCATTCAGCTCGCCCCTGATCTGATCATGCCAAACATTTTTAAATATGTTGCTTCGTGTATCCAGCAGGCTAAGGCCGGTACTGCTGCCTGCCCATATTTCACCATCGGGCGCGCAGTAAATTTTCAGGTCGAAGTCGCCGTCAAGGTTATGGAGGGATTTGTTGTAAACGGTGCATTTCAGGCTCCAGGCATCTATCCTTGCAGCGCCCTGCAGGGTGCCTGCCCACACTTTGCCGTTTTTATCTTCGGCAAGGCTGATAATATTATTACTGGGGATGGTTTGGGGGTTGTCGGCATCATGCTCAAGCAAATCAACATTGGTTCCGTCGTAGCGGTAAAGGCCGTTTTCGGTACCTATCCATAACAGCTTCCGGCTGTCTTTAAAAATACAGCGAACGTTTTTTACGCCGGCTTTTTGCAGTGCTTCCGGATAGTCGGTCACCACGTTTCTCCTGCCTGTATCAGGTACGGCGGCATTAGCAGAAACCGTTGCTAAAAAGCATAAAAACAGGTAAAGATGCCGCATATTGCAGATTGATTAGTACAAGTTAGTAATATTCAACCATTTTGTAAAGAAAATCCATTCCGGGCCGCCGCGCCTTTTATCATTGCAGTGACACTACTTCTTTCGTTTTTAAGTATTTTTGACAACAATGAGCACAATCACCAAAGAACAAGTTTTAAGCGCGCTGAGCAATGTGGAGGAACCCGATCTGAAAAAGGACCTGGTTACCCTGAACATGATACAGAATGTACATATAGACGGGAATAACATCAGTTTCTCCGTTATTTTAACAACGCCCGCCTGCCCGCTGAAGGCGATGATTGAGAATGCGTGCCGCAATGCCATCAAGTATTTTGTTAGCAAGGAAGCAGTAGTGCATATCGACATGACGTCGAGGGTCACTACGCAAAAAAACACGGGTGTTCCGGGGGTTAAAAACATCATTGCGGTGGCTTCCGGCAAAGGCGGCGTAGGTAAGTCGACAGTTGCGGTTAACCTGGCATTGGGATTGTCGGCAGCCGGCGCTAAGGTGGGGCTGATAGATGCTGATATTTACGGGCCGTCCATTCCCATTATGTTTGGGCTGGAAGGGGCAAGGCCGAAAGCACGGGACATAGATGGCAAAACCCGCATCGAACCGATTGAAAAATATGGCATTAAACTATTGTCCATCGGGTTTTTTACCGACCCAAACCAACCCGTTCCCTGGCGCGGGCCGATGGTATCCACTGCCGTAAAGCAATTGTTCAATGATGCGGATTGGGGCGAGCTGGATTACCTGGTTGTCGACCTTCCGCCCGGTACGGGCGATATCCATATTACAGTAACGCAAACCTTCCCGGTAACTGGCGCGGTGATCGTTACCACACCGCAAAATGTGGCTTTGGCCGATGCAAAAAAAGGTATTGGCCTATTTATGATGAATGCCATCAACGTGCCCATATTGGGCATAGTGGAGAATATGTCGTATTTCACGCCGGCCGAGCTGCCCGAAAACAAGTATTACATTTTTGGCGAAGGCGGCGGCAAAAAGCTGGCGCAGCAGCTGGAAGTTCCGTTTTTGGGCGAAATCCCGCTGGTTAAAAGCATCAGCGACTCGGGCGACGCCGGGAAACCCCTGACACTCGACGAAAATAATGTAACCGGTTTGGCATTTATACAAATGGCTAAAAAAGTGGCGCAGCAGGTTGCCATTTGTAACGCTAATGCGATAAATGATAAAACTATTGTAAATAATTAATAACTTTACTTTATAATTTAGTTAAGATGAGTTTATTAGAGCAAGTAGAGCAGGCTTTGGATACCATACGGCCGTATTTGCTTACCGATGGCGGGAATGTATCAGTGGAGGAGATCACAGCCGATCATATTGTGAAGTTGAAATTATTGGGCGCCTGCGGGTCGTGCCCGATGAGTATCATGACGCTTAAGGCCGGCATTGAAGAGGCTATAAAAAAAGCTGTGCCGGCAATAAAGGGAGTGGAAGCGTTAAACCTTACCGACGCGGACGACCCCCACGCAGTAATGCCCGAAAATTTCAGGTAATGTTAAGTTTTGTTAAATAGGCTTAAAACAAAAAGATTCCATTATTTTTGTATAAAATAAAGCGGTCTGGCCCGCGTTTTAGCCAGGCAAATTAAACCAGCCAATACGCCGGGCAAAATGAAAAAGTTAGTCGGACTGATATTATTTCTGTGTGCGTGCTTAACCGCTTTGGCGCAAAAGCAGGATAAGGTATTGGTACAGTTTACAGGCATTGTGCATAATAACGACACTTCAGGCTCGGTTGTTCCGTATGTTAACATCGTTAACGTTTCTAACCAGGGGCAGGTTAATCAAACCAACTATAAAGGATATTTTTCATTCGTAGTGCATGAGCAGGATACCATCCTGTTTTCATGCGTGGGCTACAACACCATAAGGGTAGTGATCCCGGCCCATGTACCTTCGCAAAGCTACACGGTGCAGGTATCCATCAAATCGCAGATTGCAAACCTGCCTTCTTTTCGCGTGTTCCCATGGGCCACTACCGAAGAGTTTACCAGGGATTTCCTTTCCATGAAGATAGCGGATGACGATCTGGCCATCGCCCGTAAAAATTTAAGCCATAATTCCATCGTGTTAATGGAACAAACGTTGGGCAGGGATGGCTCTGAGATAAACACCGCATCAAATTTCCACAATAATATTGTGCGTTCGCACTATCGTACCAACCCGTTGTTTAACCCATTCGCCTGGGGAAACCTCATCAATTCAATTTCGGCAGGGGATAAAAGCCGCGGGGTTAACGGTACTTCTACAGGTACATCCACGCCGGCCGCCACTACCGGGAATTAGGATGCGATGAGTCTTTAGTCGCCAGTCTTTAGTCGCCAGTCGGGAGTCAAAACTTTGGCTTTTTGCTTTTTGCTTTCCGCTTTTAGCTGCCCAAACCTATCTCCCCTTTTTAACCGCCGGGAATTTCATTTTATAATCCACGTCAACAATCCCTTTGGAAATATCATTGAGCTTTTTCTCAATCAGGCGCCGGCGCAGTGGGCTCAGCTTGTCGGTAAACAATTTGCCTTCTATATGGTCATACTCGTGCTGGATGATGCGCGCCGCCATGCCCGAAAAGGTTTCCTCATGGTGTTTCCAGTTTTCGTCGTAGTAGGATACGCGAACGTTTTTCTGCCGGTAAATATCCTCCCGGATGTCGGGAATGCTGAGGCAGCCTTCGTTGAATGGCCATTCTTCGCCGGATTCTTCCAAAACCACCGCATTTAAAAATGCCTTTTTAAAGCCTTCCAGTTTCGGGTCGTCCTCCGCAAAAGGTGATGCATCCACTACGAACAATCGCATCGACAATCCAACCTGCGGTGCGGCCAAACCAACCCCATGGGCGGCGTACATGGTTTCGAACATGTTTTCAACCAGTTCTTTTATATGAGGGTATTCATCGGGGGCTATTGCTGTCGCTTTCTTTCGCAACACAGGGTCGCCGTAGGCCAGGATCGGAAATTTCATTAACTAAAAATATTTTTAATAGTAGTTTGTGCACGGGGGTTTTGCCTGCAAAAATACGGGATTATTGTTTAGGCTCAAAAACCAAAGTCGTCATCCGGTTAATATCCAGCACTTCGTTGCTTATTTCAAGCAGCTGTTCAGCAGTTACAGCGTTTATTTTGTCGAAAATTTGCTGCAAAGTATCCACACAATCAAAATCAAGCAAGCTTTTTGCCATCGATATGATCAATCCCATGCGGTTTTCTTCAGCCAGGGCAATCTGGCCGATAAACTTTTGTTTGGCCTGGTGCAGTTGCAGGGATCCAAACTTCTTTTCGCGCAGTTTCCGCAGTTCCTTATGGATCAGCCTTGTGGCTTTTTCAGCCTTTTCGGTATCGGTGCCAAAGTAAATGGAAAAAATGCCGGTATCAGTCAAAGGGGTATAATTCGATTCAATGGTATAAGCGATGCCATGTTTTTCCCTGATCTCCAGGTTAAGGCGGCTGCTCATGCCCATCCCGCCTAAAAAATTATTTAACAGCAACAACCCGTTTTTATAGGGGTGCGACGAAGGATAGGCCAGTCCGCCGGTCATACAATGGGTTTGGGCGATCTGCTTGGGGGCAACATGGCGGCCAGGCACGTTTAGTGCAGGCTGAAGGCGATGCTTAATGCTGTTGTTCACCGCAACCGGGCCGAAATATTTTTCGGCTAATTTTATGACCTGGTTAAAGCGGTAGTCGCCAAAAACGGCAAAAACCATTTGTCCGGTATTGTAATTTGCCCCGATAAATTGTTTTATATCGTCCCTTCCAAGCCTGGCAACTGATTCAGGCGAGCCCAAAATATTTCTGCCGATGGAGTGGCCCTTAAACAGCAGCTCTTCAAAATCGTCCTGTATGGCTTCTTCCGGCTGATCCAGGTACGAGGCAATCTCATCCAGTATTACGCCGCGTTCCTTTTCGATCTCGTCGGCAGGGAAGGTAGAGTGAAATAAAATATCCTCGAACAGGTCCGCCGCCCGTTCCAGGTGCCGGTTAAGCAGGGAAGCGTGGATGCAGGTGTATTCCTTGGCCGTATAGGCATTTAAATCGGCGCCAACCAGCTCCAGCCGGTTAAGTATTTGGGAAGTGCTGCGTTTTTCGGTTTCCTTAAATAAAACATGTTCGATAAAGTGGGCAAGGCCGGCCTGGTTTTCTGCCTCGTCGCGCGAACCTGCATTTACAATAAAGCAGCAATGCGTTATTGTTGATGAAGAATGTTTAAAAAGCAGGCGGATGCCGTTGGATAAAGTATGTACCTGGTAATCTGTCATTTTGTAGGCGGCAAAGATAAGGTTTTTTAATGCGGATGCCCGAAGGTTATGTTCGGGCCGGCGCCTCCCTTTGAAATTTATTTTTCACTGGTAACCTCAACCCCGTACCGCATTGCCGCTTCAAGCACATCCGTGTTTATATCCTTCAGGTGATTGAATTTAATACAATACCCGGTCACGCTCGCCTTGCCTATTTCTTTGCCATAGGTTTGCGGTAAGTATGTTTTATCCTTGATGCCAAGGACGTAGACAGATATCCCGGTTGTGTTTGCGCTCAAGCCGATTTGAAAAAATTCCCTGGTCTTTCCATTAGCATATTTTATGATGCAGGCCCCATATCCGATGGTAGGATTGCTAACCGTTTTGTTTTCACTGTTTTTACCATCATCAAACCACAATTTGCCCTTTGGCAATACCTGGAGTATGAGCTTATGCAGTTGCCGCATCTCATCACGTTTTGCTTCAGGCTGGCTGCTGATATACTGGTCGATCTGTTCCTGTACGTTCATGCGAAAATGAATTATCGGGCGCTTTTTTCAAATCTCGCTTTATTTTTAGTCATTCACTAATTCATTTTTTTACTTTCCGTCGCAGGTGCTTTCTGCTTCCCTTAGTTCGTGTTCCCAATTTCTCCGAAGATAACCTGTTGGGGCGATCATATTTTGTTGTGTTCATTTTGGCCTTTCATCTGTTCGATAAGTCCGGAAGTCGGAAAGCCCGAAAGCCCGGAAGGAAAAGCAGTCAGGTTAGCAGATGTCCCAACCGACCGAAAAACATCTTCCGGATTTTCCGACTTTCCGACTTCCGGACTTAAATATTACCTTTGCAAAAAGAATAACCTCCAATGACCATCCATAAAGAAGGCTACACCTCTATCGCGCTTTGCGTACTATTCATATTTGTGCTGAATGCGGTGATAGATTTTTATATACCCGGAGCGCATGTTTTAAAATGGATCGTTTATATCCTGTCGTTTGCGCTGTTCGTTATTATTGTCCAATTTTTCCGCAGCCCCAGGTTTGGCATAACTACCGACGAAAAACAGGTGCTTTGCCCTGCGGACGGCAAGGTGGTTGTTATTGAGGAGACGACCGAAACCGAATATTTAAAAGATAAAAGGATCCAGCTCTCCGTTTTCATGTCGCCGGTAAATGTGCATGTAAACCGCAACCCGGTTAGCGGCGTGGTTAAATATTTCAAATACAACCCGGGCAAATACCTGGTGGCCTGGCATCCAAAATCCTCCACTGAAAACGAGCGCACCACCATCGTTATTGAAAATAAAGCCGGAGTACCGGTATTGTTCCGCCAGATCGCAGGCGCGCTTGCCCGCCGCATCGTTTGGTATGTAAAAGAGGGCGACAAAGTGGAACAGGGCGAACAGTTTGGCTTTATTAAGTTCGGGTCAAGGGTGGACGTGTTTTTGCCGCTGGGATCAACCATTAAGGTTGAACTGGGGCAGGCGGTAAAAGGCGGGAGGACGGTGCTGGCGGAATTGCCGAAGGCGTAAATCTCTTTTGTAGAGACGCGATACTTCGCGTCTCCCCCTGACAGGTAGCCAGCTACCGCGCAACCTGATAGTATATCGGACATCTTTCCTGAGATGCAAAATCAAGAGACGCAATGTATTGCGTCTCTACAAAGATTTGTCCATGAAAAAAGCCTCCCCGGAAAACCGGGAAGGCCGAAATGCCTTTATTGTATTTTAATTTTTCGCCGCACTGTTCCCCCTTTAGGTCCGAAGGACTCCTGCGGAAGGGTTAGGGGGTTTTAAACTCTCTTCGATTTGATACGAGCTGCCTTACCGGTCAGTTCGCGCAGGTAGTAAAGTTTAGCGCGACGCACTTTACCAACGCTGTTTACTTCAATTTTATCGATGTTTGGGGAATTGACAGGGAAGATACGCTCAACGCCGATGCCATTTGACACCTTGCGAACGGTAAAGGTTTCGGTAGCGCCTGTGCTGTTACGCTGAATAACAACACCCTGGTAAACCTGGATACGTTCCTTGTTTCCTTCGCGTATTTTATAGTGAACACTTACCGTATCGCCTGCTTTAAAGGCCGGAAGTTCTCTTTTTTCTGATGATTGCTCTTCAACAAATTTTACTAAATCCATGATTTTAAGCTCTTAAAAGCGATTTTTAACCCGTAAAAATCGGATTGCAATTATAGGGATTTTTTTTTGAAAATAAAAGACGGGCAGAAAAATGTTTTTTTAGCTGGATTGCTCAATTTTCGGAGAGAGCAGGTGCCATTCCGTTTAACTGCCTGATTAAAGGTTTTAACACAGAGATACAGAGACGACAAAGGGGGCACAAAGTGTTTTGATTATATTTTTAATGCCATCTTTTATAACCACGGTATCGTTTTAATACGGTCTAAAACAAACTTCCCTGCCGCCCGCCCTTCGGCACAAACAAATCGTAATTGAATTCGGGCATATCCCGTTCGGCCAGGAAACGGTTGCAGGCCATTTTATATAACTGGTGTATGGATTCGGCCACATGGCCGTCACCGCTCATCCGGCGGCCGAAGTTGCTATCGTTCAGATTGCCGTCATGACAGGATTTAATCATGTTGAGCACCTTTTCCGCACGATCGGGGAATGCTTTGTATATCCAGTCGGTGAACAGCTCGGCGATACTGCCATTCAAACGCACAATGGTAAAGCCCGCCGCCCGGGCGCCGCGGTCAGCCGCGGCCTTAATAATGTTGGGCACTTCGTTGCTGTTTAACCCAGGGATAATAGGCGCGGCCATCACGCGCACCGGGATGCCTTTTTCAGAAAGTCTTTGGATCACCGCCAAACGGCCTGTAGCCGTCACGGTGCGCGGCTCCAGCTTTTGCCGCAGCTGTTCGTTCAGCGACGTTAGCGATACGTTTACATGTACCAGGTTCATTTTTGCCAGTTGTTCCAACAGGTCAATATCGCGCAGGATGACATTGTTTTTTGTGATGACGCTTACCGGGTTGCGGTATCTTAAAAACATTTCCAGCAGGGAACGGGTAATTTTCAGCTTCCGTTCAACCGGCTGATAGCAATCGGTATTGCCCGAAAGCAGGATGCACACCGGTTGGTAATTCTTTTTGTTGAAATATTGCTCCAGCAGTTCAGCCGCATTTGGTTTCACAATTATTTTTCGCTCAAAGTCCAGCCCGGCGCTAAAGCCGTAATACTCATGTGTGTTGCGGGCATAGCAGTAAATGCAGCCGTGTTCGCAACCCTGGTAGGGGTTAATGGAGTACATGTGGCTCAGGTCGGGGCTGTTTGATTCGCTGACGATCTTTTTGGGCGTTTCTTCGTACAGCTGCGTGGCGGTGTTTTCCAGCAGGGGTTCATCAAGGCCCTCTATGTGCTCCAAAACATATTTATTTTTCAGGAACTTGTTGTGTGTATTTACCTGCGACCCACGGCCCTTAAAAAACTCAGCATTCTCCTCATGTCCCATAAAGCAAATTTGCTAAAAAATTTAGCAAATCACAACTGGTTGCTGTTAATATAATCGCACGGCCATGATTCCCCCCGACGATGCTGTATGTACGGGAGGTGAGTCGACATGGCTAAAATTCCAACCAATGCCGGCACCACGCACCGACTCACCCGACGGCCCGCCATTCGCGGGCGTCGACCCTCTTCGCCTGCGGCGTAACGAGGGTAAATACATATAATGTTGTAGCTGCCCTCTTTCGCCAGGAAGAGAGGGATGCCGGGCGCAGCGCTAACCGGCCCATAGGGCTCCTTGGGAGATGAGCTAACAAAGCGCGTACATTTACGCGGCAATTTGAATTGCACTCATCAGCGCTAAAATATACCCAAGCAGGCAGATATATTCAAAACAACAATGCCAGGTATAACGGAAAATACCGTCACCCGGCCAACAAAAAAAGTCCCCGGGGCGAGTATCCCGGAGACCATCAACTTAAAAAACCTGAAATATACTATTTATGTACTTTTTTATCCCTGGCCATCGAAATAGCTGTTTTGATGATCAGGATGATGGGGACCAGTGTGAGTGCTGTTGCGATAATGGTGATGGGCTGAAGTTCCATGGTATGTCTTTTTTTAACACATTTAATTCAAAAACCATACCTGCGGTTAAAAGTGCCTTTAAATGAATGGTTTGGGGGTATTTGCCGGGAACACCCCGCAGGTTGGGTAATAAAGTGGGGAAATATTTGCTGGTCCCGGTGTTTATGGGATTCGGCTCCAGGGTGATCGCTTTTAAAACTAATTGCGTCGTTCGCCATCTCCAAAGGAGTCCTCACGGACAAAAACAGGCTCTTCAGGGGAGTCTTGTCGGACAAAATACGGTGTCAAAGTGTTCCCGTTTTTCACACGATCACCCTAAAAATCACTACGAAGACGGTTGATTTATAGTCGATTAAAAATAAATTTATCAAAAAATGTACCTTTTTGACGATTTTTTTGAACACTTACAGCTGAACGCCTGCAAAATATTGTCACGCCCCCTCCAATAAGACGGCAAAATCATTGCCCACGTGCCTCAAACGCCGCTGAACCGTGTACAATCGTGAATAAATTTTCCTGCGAAAAATGCGGCTCGCCTGCTTAAAAACCGATCCATAGTTTATATTTGAAACCACATGAAAAAATTACTAATGATGATATGGCCGGTTGCGTTACTGGCGGGCTGCAGCAAATCGGGCGGCGTAAAACCAAAAACGGCCGCCGGTCTGAGCGGAACTTATACGGTGTACAAAGTTTCCGATACTTCGTTCAACAATGCGCTCAGGCAGGATGGCATTTCTGAAATAACAGTGGAAACCTTGTCTGGCGATACCGTTTATTCCGGTTTCGGTTCAGGAACTCCGCACGTCGGCGTAAATATTATCCAAAATTATACGCCTGCTATGATCGCCGACACGATCGATTTTAAATCGGCAACAACCGCGATCGAAAGAAACCCGACCGATACCGTCGGGATCACCTATTCGCTGGCAACCGGCGCGTTTGATGATGGCGTCAACGACCCGACGTTCCACATTAAATTAACCCAAATTGATGCAACAACCATCAAAATAGTGGCATACCAGGCAGAGAACGGCTATACCGGCGACGTGAATGCCACATTCTACCGAAAGCAATAGCGTGGTGGTTTAAACAAGGAAAACCAAAAAGCCTGTTCGTTTATCACAAACAAGCTTTTGCTTTCTTCCCCAGGGGGGCGGCGGACCGGTTGTAATTATGCGTTGAACTGGGTTAAGTGATGGTTGCAATGGATATAAATAAATTGCCCCAGCTGCTCCTTCGTCATTTTGCCAAAAAACCAATGCGTAAAATTTTCGGCTGTAAAACTATCGTACCTTTCAATCAGCGATTTCCAGGTGCGCTTTTGGCTGTCCAGGTCGGTTACCGGGCCGGTTACTAAAAAAGCGGGCACTGAGGGCGCATTTTTTCGCAGCAGGGTATTTCCGGGCTTCAGTATGCCCCTGATCGCCATTTTACCTATAATGCGGCCAAGCAGCGCCCTTTTAACCGCTACATTGCCAAAGTAATAGTCCTCGCACAGGATGCAATGCTTTACCATTTGTTCAACAGACATTTTGCCCCATGCGGCTTTGCTGTTTTGGTCCAGGCTATCTATCCGCTTGATAATTTCGTTTTGATCGGCTTTATTAAATATCGATTTCATATACCCGGTCAGACAGGCTGTGAAAGTGAAAACCAATTGCCCGAGTCGTCAACAAAAAGCGCTTCGTAACCATAAAACTCCTTTGTCGGCGGTTTTTTAAATACCACACCTTTGGTTTTCAATTCCTGGTAGGTGGCCATTAAATCATTGCAGGTAAAAACCGCGGCCCCAAAAGTGCCTTTTTTTATCAGGCTGCTCATGGTGGCTACCGTTTCATTATCAAACATCCCGCCTTCCGCAACCAGGAACAGGGTGATTTCCAATTCGGGTTGTTCCGGCGGTGTAACGGTTAGCCAGCGGGCGCCTTCGCCCATCGGCGCATCGGTGTGTACGGCAAAACCCAGTTTGTTTACATAAAAATCGTATGCGCTGTCCTGGTTCAGGACGTATATGCACATGTGGGATACCTTTGTGATCATTTTTTTCTTTTTCTTACAAAGGTGGCCTTTTGGCGGAAGCGCCGGCTCTTCAAAATTGCTATTTTATCCAGCCATGGGTTTCGGCAAAGCAATTGGGCACTGCCGTGAGCGGATTGGCGAAGATGGCGCCCTTTTTTACCGCCGCCTGCCTGCGGTATGCAGATGGCGTTTGGCCGGCCATTTTTTTAAACGTAGCGGTGAATGAGGTGGGGCTGTCGAAACCGACACGCTGGCAAACATCCAGCACGGAAATGCCATCAGCCAGGAACTTTTTGGCCCGGTCAATCCTTACCCAAACCAGGTAATTATGCGGCGATTTGCCGTAAATGGTTTTAAAAAGCCTGATGAAGTGAAATTTGGAAAAGCAGGCCTGGTCGGCAATATTATCCAGGTCGATATTGCAGGCGAAGTTGTTATCGATAAAAAGCTTTGCCTGGACGATGCGTTTATACAAATAAACTTTTTCGAATTGCTCCATCGATGTGTGGTTAAGCAAATATAATAAAGCCGCTGTTGATTTGCATGAGCAGTCGATGGAATTCACCCGTTGATGCCGGGACAAGGCCAGGCACAAAAAAAATAAATTAATTGTCCAATTTCATTCTGCCCGTTTGTTACCGAAATTAAAAGACGAAATTAAATACCCCGTTCTCCTGACGGAGGGCATAAACTTTGAATGATGGAAAAGATACTGCTTCAAAACATTTTAGAACAAAACAAAATGACCAGCTCCTATTCGCTTAACCGGATTACAAATGAGAACGCCGGCCTGAGGCTTAACAAACAAGCCGCTTCGATTGGTTTTATTTACCGGCATATCGGGGAGACGATGCATTTATTTACCACCTTTTTAGGGCTTAAAACCGATGTGCAAAATACGACGATGGGATGTACTGATACAGGCCAGGGGGCAGATGCAGAGGAAAGCAGGAGGCTGGTAACGAAAGGTCATGAACTTTTAGCGGGCATTATAAACACCACGCCCGAAGCGGATTGGTTAACCCTGATCGACACGCCATTTTTTGGGAAAGTTACCCGCGTGCGGCTATTTTCGCATGTGCTCTTTCATACTTCGCATCATGCCGGCCAGATCGCGCTGACCTTGTCAAGGGGTGAGAGGTTATGATGATGCAGTGAATTAAACTGCACTTTCCGATCAAATCGGGGCGCAATGCGGTCCAACAAAAAAGCCTCCGGAATATCGTCCGAAGGCTTTTGACTTAAATGTCGGGATGAGAAGATTCGAACTTCCGACCTCCAGCACCCCATGCTGGCGCGATACCGGGCTACGCTACATCCCGAACTATATTAACATTTATTTCTATGCAACATCCCGTGCGGGGCAACAAATATATAAAGTATACGGGAAAATATTAAACTTTTTGGAATTGGTTTCGGAATAATCCCCGCCGGCCAGCGAAAACAGGCTTAAGGTCCGATGCCTGACTTCCGTTTAATGAATAGTTAATGAATGTTGTTTAGTTAACGAAATAATGCGCCGTTAGGCGCAATATATTGGTAGAAAAAATCAACAAGAACGTTTGCGTGCCGTTAGGTACGCAATATTTTTGGCCGTTATGGTCGCATTAATCCTATTTTGTACCTACGGCACAATGCTGCGGATTGTTTGATTTTGCTACCAAGATATGACCCCTAACGGGGTCGAATGCTTAACTAACGACATCGAATAGTTAATAGGTAGTGTATACATAAAATTCAGGAAAAAAGCAAGCAAACTAAAGAAAAAATTAGCGGTCCAGGTGGTCCGGGTGGATTCACGTGGTCCAGGTGGTTCAGGTGTGCCGCCGGCAAAAAGTGCTGGCTTTCAACGGCGATTTTCCTACTCCGCCGGCTGGCTCCCGGCTAATTTGCCTGCTTTTTTTTAAGCTGGTACCTTGTGCGCATACACTTATAGCATTTATATCTTTTCAGGGGCAGCCAGCCAAAAAATATTTTTACCAGCCTGCCGCGATGAACCCTTTTTAAATCCAGTCCGGAGGTTTGCCCGCACGGGCACAATCCCGGCTCAGGCATTATTGCTGGCATTTCGTCCTTCATATACATTTATTTACCGTTACAGGGTCGGCGAACAAATACCGGGCGGGGAAGGGTATTTATTTACCTTTCTTTTGCACCATTACCCTAACCGTTTGGAGGATAATGCGAAGGTCGGCGTTAAAGCTCACGTCGTTTAAATACGCCAGGTCATGATGCACCCGGGTGCACATTTCGTCCACATTTTCAGCATAGCCAAAAACAACCTGGCCAATAGAGGTTAACCCCGGCTTCAGCTGGCTGAGCTTTTTATAGTTCGGATTACGCGCTATTATCTTTTTTGCGAAGTGACGCCGCTCCGGCCGCGGGCCAACAATGGACATGTCGCCTTTTAGCACGTTCCAAAATTGCGGCAGCTCGTCCATGCGGGTGCTTCGGATAATTTTGCCCCATTTGGTGATCCGCGGATCATTTTCTGAAGAAAGCTGCGGGCCGAATTTTTCGGCATCTACATACATGCTCCGGAATTTGTACATGATAAAAGGCTTACCGTGTTTCCCCAATCGCTCCTGCTTAAAAAACGCAGGGCCCGGAGAAGAGAATTTGGTTACCAGGTACAGCACCGCAAAAACCGGGGCGCCGGCGATCATAACAGCTACCGAAAACAAGATGTCAAAGCAGCGTTTAAAAAAAAGCGTTATCGGGCTGATGTCCGGACCGGCAGTGAGGTTTACTACGGCCGCTTCTATGGTGTGATTGCTTTCGTCTTCAGGCACTAAAAAAAGGACTGGGGTCACATCCTGGGATAAAGACTGCATATAAAAAATATAGGTTTTATGAATATTATATTTATTAAAATTGAAATATCTGTTTAATTATTATTTAATAATTCAATTTTGCGGCCAAAGATGCTGAATTTATAATTAAATTTTGATTAGATTTTTGAAAAAATATTTCGCAATAATAAATACGCCGATGGGCCCCGGTTTTGCGCCTAACAGTCAGCCGCTTGCAAAACGGGCAATTCTGAGCGGGAAGGTTTTTAATTTTAAATAAGGCTCCGGCGGTGGCTGGTTTATCGCGCCCAATCCGTTTTAATACTATACACAGGCGTATAGTATTTTAAACAATGGCGTAAGTTATTTCCAGTACAGGTTATGCATAGATATTTTTTTAAGCACTTTTCCCGGTATTTTTTGATAGTATTTGCCGGAAGAATATCCCAGCCACTTGGCGAAAGCTGATCCGGCTAACCGCAGTAAACTTTGCGGGTGGCTGCGCAGGGTATAGTTTACCTCTGATTTAAGATATTTAATTCCTTCGCCGGTTGGTTTTCCGTAGTTATGAATCAGCCACTTGTTTTGCTCGTGAAACACCCTGGTATCAAAATACCGCTTAAATTCCTCTTTAAAAGTATAGCTATGTGAATGATAAACCTGGGCTTGCGCCACGTAGGCAACCTTATATCCTTCCAAAAGCATCCGTGCCGAAACAATGGCGTCTTCGCCCATTATGCTGTCCGGCGGAAATCCCCCAACCTGGAACAGCGCGCTTTTCCGGTAGGCCGCAAATGAGTTTGAGCAAAAAAACACTTTAAAACCAAGCCTTTCCTTATCGGCAAATGAGCGGATGGATGACTCCGGCGGATAATTGAACAAACGTGCATGGCTCTCGAGGGGGCGCGCGTTTTTATGCGGCAATTGCCGCCCGTACGCCATCCCGACCTGCGGGTCGCGGAATACATCCACCAGGGTTAATAAACTGTCCGCCGAGGCTAAAATGGCATCCTGCGTCAAAAAAACACATATATCCGCTTCTACCGATAGCCCGGCGAGCTGCTGCCTTACGCGGCCATGGTTAAACTCTGCGGGGCTGATGGTCACCACATCAAATCCGTATTTTTCGGCCTCGTCAACAGTATCATCTGTGGACCCGGAATCGATGATTATTTTACTGGTGATAGGCGCAGATTGTATCTTTATGGCGTCGAGCGCTTCTTTCCATCTTTTGCCTGCATTAAGTGTCGGGATAAGCACACTTATTTTCGGACTGTTATTCGTCATCACAAATCGCTGTTGGGGTATTATTTGTTCGCCGGGTTAAATTGACCGGCCAAATTGTTCATTAATTATAATCGCTATGCGGGCATTATGTTTGCGCCTGCGGATGTTTTTTTCCGCAATACCCCTGATCACTCCGGACAATATTGCCTTCAGCTTTTTTAGCCGTTGCTGCTCCAGCAGCACCGAACGGGCGGTATCCAGCAGGAAAACATAAATATCGTTCAGCACAAAACCCGGAAAACTTTTAAAATACCGCCGCCAAACGATCACCCGGTTCTTAGCTCCTAAAAACTTCCGCTGAGGCGAATAATTAGTCGGCGACCAGCGTCCCCCGCCATCCTTCCGGTTACCGATGCCATGAACGATACATTGCGAGGTGTCCACCCTGATCTCCAGGCCGCGCTGCCGCAATGCCAGGCAAAAATCTACGTCACAGCCATCCACGATCAGCCGCTCATCATAATAAATATCCTCCGGTATCTTCTTTATGTCGAGCACAGAAGCGCTCGTAATGGCAAACAAAGCGTTGACCTGGCCGATGTCCTCGCGGGGCCAGGTGTTTTTAATCTTCCACTTGCGCACATTCACCATTACCCTGCCGGGATGGTTGGTATTAAGATTAATAAACCGGGGAGCAACCAGTGCTGTTTTGGGGTCGGATGCCAAGGCATTTATCAATGGTTGGAGCATGCCATCGGGCAAGGCGGTATCCTGGTCGAGCATTTGAAGATAGTCAAACCGTTTGCTGCGCGCCATTGTTAGCGCAATATTTAAAGCACCTGCCACGGCGCCTTCATTCCTGTTGCAGATAATGGCCGAATTTTGCGGTAAATCAAGTTTTTGTGCCTGCAAGGTGCAATCCGGCGAGTTGTCCACAATTAATAGAAGATCAACCGCGCCGGCAGCTTTCCTGCAAACGGCTTCGAAATTTGCGCCAGGGTAAAAAGCCACGATGCAGGCCAATGTTTTATATTGCCTTGGCATGATCGCTTTTTTGAAAATTGAGGTAAACGGCCGGCAAGGCCAGGATAAAAAACAATAAAATATCGATCATCACAATCGGGAATTCCCCGTTTCTGAAGATGTTGACGGTTTTGAATGTCATGTAGATCAGCAGCAGCCTTAACACTGGCGTTTTTTTTAATTTATATTCATTGGTAACCGACCTGGCAACAACACCGATCAGCAACAGCTCAACAATCGGTACAATAAAGCCATACATATAAGTAACGCCACCCACCCCCAGAACCGGCGCCGCTATATCGTTATAGCCGGTTTGTTCCATAAAATACGCTGCCGATATAGATGTAGGGAATAGTTTTGAACGCAAGGGCGTCACCTCAGTGAATGAACTGATGATATCGGGTGTAGCATGCTGAACTACATAGGCGCTGTAAGCCACCGGTGAAAGCTCCTCCGAGTCGGTGCCATATAAAGAGCCTCCTGAGCCCGCCGTATCAACCCGCAGGCTCAAAACAAAAACCAAAATACCGGCCGACGCGGCCAAAACCACGGCGAGGAATGTCCGGCTGATCTTCTTTTTTTTTACCAGCAGCAGGAAACACAATGTCATTAGGCTGATCTCGCGGCGACCAATAAAGAAATAAAACAACGCGATGGCCAGCATCGTTATAAAACTCAGCGTTTTTAATAAAACCCCGTCTTCTTTCTTAGTCAGTGCATAGCCCAAACAACCGCTTATCCCCAGGAAAAAAACACCCAAAAGCTTATTATCCACCAGGGCGCTTCCGAGGCCCAGCATGGTGGTTACCGGATCGCTCAGCAGCGAGCTGACAAAATTCAGGGTATGGTTGAAAATGTAAAAACATATCCAGGTGATCAAAAGATACAGGAGGATCAGCGCTTTGCGCAATAGGTCGGGGGTAATAATGGAGTGAAAATTTAGCCTGACGACCGGTGCTATGGAAAAAAAGAAGAGCAATAACAGGTCGATCGCGATGGCGGCCAGGCCAAATAGTGGTTTTACTGCGAGCGTATAGGTGTATCCGGGGGGCAGTAAAACATATCCCCGAACGGCAATGCTTACCAACACCGGCAACGAAAAAAACAGGATGATAACAGCGGCGGCGGCAACCGGCGGTTCAGATCGTATTCTTTTCCATATCGTATTGACTACCTTCATGCCACGGTGTCAGGAGCGCCTGAAATTTAAAACCAACGATTTAAGTTCGAGGACTATCGCGGCTGGGTTAAAATATTTTGCGACGAATAAGCTGTACCCTTTTGAGCGCAGGTAACGGTCCATCGCGACAGCGATGATGAACTCCGCCACGATCCATGACCATGCGCAGCCCATATAGCCGTAAATATTTACCATAACGAGATTAAACAGTACGCTAAATACTCCGCCCAAGAAAATAATAACGAAATAGGCACGGTCCATTTTCAGGTTGAGCATAGTTTGCAGGCCTAAAACCGTATTGATAAACGACAGTACCGGCACTATGGTCAGTATACGGAAGATAATTATGGTAGCATTGAACTGGTTGCCGTAAAAGCCATGAATAAGTACCCCGGCAGCAAAATAAAGCATGACGGACATGCCAAGCGACAGGTAAATGATCAACGCCAATACTTTTTTCAGTTGTTCGATGCCCCTGTTTTTATCTTTTGACATCAGCTCGGCGATATACGGAAACATGGCCTGCGACAGGGGCAGGGACAGCATCACCAGGAAAACGAAGATCAGCTTCCAGGCAGCTGTAAAATAGCCGACGTGCTCCCTGGTTTCAAAAAGGCCCAGTATCACAATGTTGGTATCGGTATACAGGTTGGTAGCCAGCATGGAAAGAAAGATCATCCTATCTTCCCACAATAACTGGAATGCTGACCGTAACTTGACAGGAAGGAGGGTTAGCCCGAATCGCCCGGCGGCATAAAAAAGAGAGATGATCGAAACCAAAATCTGCGTGAGGCTTAAAATCAGCGGCTGCCACATGTAATCCTGTTTTTGCCGGATGACGATCAGGATAACCACCGTAAAAATGAGCCTGGTGAAAAAATTAAACAGCGCCACCTGCGTCAGCCGTTGCATGCCCTGGAAAAACCAATTTGGCTGAAACACCCAGGCGATGGTGATCAGGAAAGTATAAACAGCCACACGTGTTTCAGCCGCCGATTTTGAAATAAACCACAGGGAAACAGAAAATACGACAACTGAAACCAGGAAGAGAAAAATTTTTGCGTAAAGCACCTTGGTGAAATGTTCATTGCGGCGCTGAACATCGTCTTTGGCTACTGCTATGTACCGGGTGCCCGAATAATCAAACCCGTAGTTGATCAGCAGCATAAAATAAAGCACGAAGGAGTTGTAGTAATTGATGGTGCCATACCGCTCGGGCCCGATGATCCTCACAATAATCGGCACTGAAACCAATGGCAGTACATAGTTTGCCAGCTGCACCACCGTTAATGAAAGTATGTTTTTAAATAAGTGCTTTTTATCGCTCATTATCCTTTTAAGTGAATGGAAAAAGCATTCGGCTTAACCAGCCTGGTCAAAGAGTATTTTTTTTATCGACAACACAAATACAATGATGAGCCCGCCGATAAGGAAGCCAAGGATTAAGGCCTTCAGTTTTCCTAAATGATCATTATCCAGGGGAATAACCGGTTTATCGATGATCTGAATGAGCGGAACGTCTTCGCGCAAGGCTATTTTTGCGATTTCCAGGTTCTTTACAATCTCGCCATATACCGCCGAACTGGCCTGTACGTCAACCTGGCGCCGCTGACTGCCCACCTTCAAACTCATTAACTGCGGATTGGCATTGGGCGTAGCTTCCAATGCCGAGGCTACTCCGCCGATGGAGGAATTCAATACCGCCTTTACGCTGTCGGCCTGGCGTTGCAGCACCTGCACATTTTGCGCGCTCTTTTTGGTTTTGGTCTGCACGTAAAAGGTGTTTACCGTTTCCACCAGTTTATCCGTAAATGCCCTGGCGAACAATTCATCCGTCGACGTAAACTTCACCACTATAATATCCAGTTTTTTGTCCAGCTTATTTACGGTCAGCATTTTCTCGTTAAACCGTTTGGTCAGATCGGTAATAATACTGTCCTGCTTGCGATTAAACTTATCCGGGTCACCGGTAAAATCTATATTTTGAATCTGGTCACGCGAACGCCACTTTGCCCGCAACTGGTTAAAATTTATATACCGTTCAATCAGCTGCTGGCTCCGGCCGTCAAAGTCACCATCGGATAGAAGCGTTTTTTCGATCATGGCGCGGGATTTATACAGTTCCAGGATGTTTTCGCCCTGGAACAAGCCGCCTCCGCCGGTATTCAGGTCTATTCCCGCAAGCGAAGCCAGGCCGGCATACTGGCTTAACATACCCATTTTTGAATTTTCTTCGAGGACAAATGTACTTTCGCCGGTGTAGTGCGTTTTTTTTAATAATGACCAGGCCAGGCCCAACAGCGCGCAAAGCGCTGAGAATGCCAACACCCACTTCCATTTGCTGCGGACGTATTTGCCTCCGGCGCCGATCCTGCCCAAAAACTCCTTCATCGTTATTTCCCCGCCGCCGCTCATTGTTGATCGTTTATAAACATTTTGCCGAATTGAACCAGATGATTATTTATGAAGACTGATAATGCCTAAAATGACGGCGGCGATAGATGCAAGCCCCGATGTAATGCCGATCACTTCAGTAGGCGACAACCCGCGCCTGGCGGGTTTTTTTGGCACAAATATTTCGCTGCCGGGCTTCACCTCGGGGTGGCTGTTAAAAAATAAAAACTTTCGTGTCCCCTTTACGGTACCGTTAGGGTAAACTACGTAGGCCCCGCTGCGGAGCGCGTCGGGCGCATAGCCGCCGGCATTTAAAACATACCCTTTGAACGATTCGCCCCTGTTATAAACTATCGCGCTGGGATACAGCACATTTCCATTCACCCTCACTACTTGCTCCTGTTTCGGGATGCGCAGAACGTCGCCGTCGTCAACCATCAGGTCGATGCCCGAACCCGGCTTTTCCAATATGCCTTTAAGGTCTATTCCCACATAATTATTCCTTTGCTGGATATCGGCGTTGCTGGTGGAGTCATTGTAGCGCTCTTTTAATCTTTCCAGGCGCGCAATTCTTTCCTGCGCAATCTCCGTCGTATCCGATTTGTTTTTATCTACGCCCAGGATAGCGATATTTTCCCGCCTCAGCGTACCGCCTTCTGCGTCAGCGTATATGGTCAATCCGCCTGCCCGCGCGATAATATCCGATATCTTCTCATTCTTTTTTTGGATGGTGTAATAGCCAGGGTACAATACTTCGCCCTCCACTTTTACTGTTTTTTGTTTTTCGAAACCGGGCAGTGTGTATACGGAAACAATATCAAACGGCTTTAGCGCGAATTTTTCCTTACCACTCAACACCGAGTCAACGTTAACCGTGAACACCTGGGCGACCGGCGTGTTTTTTTGCAACGGATTGGCGTTTATGGCCCGCCGGGCAACTTCTATACGCTGCGGACTTGCCCCCTGCGAAAAGCCGCCGGCCAATACGATCAGTCCTTCCACGCTCATACTATCTGCATAAGCGTAGTCGCCGGCATTCCGCACCGCGCCCTTAATAGTCACTTTATATTTATCACGGAGATCAAATATCGACGGGATGTTCACCACATCTTCCCGCTGCAGCGGGATGTCTGCTGCGGATTTGTTTAAAACGTCGCGCAGGTTAAATGAAACGACCTCTGTGGAATTATCGGGTTTCAGCCGCACTATCGATCCAAGGCCCATAAAAGCGTCCTCTTTTACGCCGGCTGCCAAAGCCAGCAACTGCGTGAGGGTTAATCCTTTTTGCAGCTCATATTCGCCCGGCCTGAAAACCGCCCCCTTAATGGTAACGCGGTTTTCGTACCTGCTTAAAACACTGTCCACGGTGTAAACATCACCGCGAAGCGGGATGTAATTTTTAAAATCAGCTTCGGGTATATCGGCAATACGGCGCTGCTGATCGCTCACCTGTGATACCTTTATTAAGGCCGTGTATGCCTTATCAGTAAAGCCCCCCGCAAAACCAAGTATATCCTGCAACGTTTCGCCGGGGATTGGCTCAAATATGGCGGGCGTTTTTATTTCTCCTTTCATCTCCACGTGCATCCGGTACGCCGGCACCCGGATAATGTCCTGATCCTCCAGTACAATGTTGCCTTTTTGATCGCCCTTGGTCAGAAAGTCGTAAATGTCCAGTGTGCGGATGATCCGGTTGTTGCGGATGATCTCGATATTTCGGAATGAGCCATTGTCATTCGGCCCCCCGGCGGCATATAATGCATTAAACGCAGAGGCGAGTGAAGGCAGCGTATAGGTTCCGGGCCGCACCAGCTCACCCACCATGATCACCTTGATACTTCGGATATTGCCCAGGTTTACCTGCAAGCTTGTACCGTTCCCGATAGCATAGTGGTTGGCAATCAGCCTGCGCCTGATATCCACCGTCGCCTGCTCAATAGTTTTGCCGCCCACATTTAATATACCAACGCCCGGGATATTGATGTTCCCCTCCGGCGATACATCCAGCCGCCAGTTGGCGAGCGAGTTGCCGTAAACGCTGACATTCATTTGGTCCCCGGGGCCGACGATATAATTTCGCGGCGTGGCCATATTCAGGTTGGGCGAAAAGTTAACGCTGCTGTTCCTGAAAATGTCCGCCCCAAATATTTTTGATTTTCGTTTGCGAAGAGAATCCCGCGATGATCTTCGCAGCGAATCGCTGTCCGGCCGGTAACTTAGCCGCCGCTGGTACCTTGCTGTGTCGGAAAATGACTGTGTGTTTTGACTGCCCGCATTGCCGCTCGATCTCCGGTATGCGTTTATCCGTTCCTGGAGCTTGGCAGCTTCAATGGCCGGCAAGCCTTTGCTTTCAGCCGCCTGTATCACTTGTGTATCAGATAACCCGGAGGCGGCAGCCTGGTGGACAATTTGCCTGATCTGGGCATCCGAAAGTTCATCCACATTAACATTCGTCAGATCGGAGGGCAGACTTTGCGCCATCGATTGAGAATGAAAAAAGCAGATAATAAAAAAGAGTAGTGTAAGGGGTCTATAAATTAATTTGTACATAAGCAGAGAGTGGAACAACAACGCGGGCTAATTATCCCAGGCGCGGCCTGATAGTGTACAAATTAGTGGTCATAATGTTTGCGAAATTAGAAATTTATTTGCCCCCAGAGCAATCAGAAACCATAAAAAGATCATTGGGGCAGGCGATAAAGGGCTTAATGTTTGGAAGTGAGGATTTTAGATTTCAGACTGCCGCTTGCTGTTTAACGCTTAATAAGCTCCAATGCTTCATCATCGAAGCTTGCGGTGATTACACGGCCTGCAAAAAGGGCATTTCCGGGCATGGAGTCCACCAGTTCTTTTAGCGACGCAACCACCACTGCCAGCACCCCTTTCCACTTTAAACCGGTTGTAAATTCCCGCGGGATCAAGAGATATTTTATTTTCCGGGGCGGCTGATAGTCGATCTCTCCAGCCCAGTCGTCGTCATCAGGATCATAAACTTCAGCACCGGTAAGGTATACCATATAACCCTTATCCGAATGTAACATACCGAAATTAAGCGCGGTAATATTAGCGCCGGGCAGGTTTTCCTGCCCGATTATTTTTAACCAATCTGATAAAACGTCGCTTAAATTCATTTAATTTGATTGTTGGCTGGAAATGCTGTGGCATAAACCTACAAATTTGTTGTTAACTTATTATGAATTTTTTGAAGCGACACACCGGTCAGTTTTATCGTGCACTTTTCCTTTTGGCCATGGCTGGTGCAGCCGCTGGTTGTACAAAACATACCGCGTCGCTGGTGATCCCGGAAACCTCTACATTCCTAAAGGCCGTTGCGCCGTTTCCCATGGGTTCGGCGGTGGTGTCCGGCCCGCTGCAAAGTAACTATTTATACCAGGGCACGGTGCTCAACGAATATAACAGCATAACGTCGGATTATGAATTAAAATTTGACATCATCGAGCCGCAGCTGGGACAATTTAATTATGCTCCCGGCGATCTGATAGTGGGCTTTGCCAGCCAGCACCATCTCCGCATGCATGCCCATAATTTGATTTGGCACCAGGCCTTGCCCGCCTGGGTGATCAATTTTGCGGGGGATTCGGCAGCCTGGGAAAACCTGTTTAAAACACATATCCAAAGCGAAGCGACGCATTATAAAGGGCAGGTGGCGTCATGGGATGTGGTTAATGAGGCCATCCGGGATGATAACGGCCAGTTGCGCAACCAGGATGGAACGCCCGGCGACGGCACCGGCAGCATCTGGCGCCGGCATTTAGGCCCGGATTATATTGCGCGGGCATTTCAATATGCCCACGCAGCAGACCCAAAGCCTCTTTTGTTTTACAACGATTACGGCCAGGAGTGGGGTGGGATAAAGCTCGACTCGCTGATCGCATTGGTGACCCATTTAAAAAACCGCGGGATACCGATCAGCGGCGTGGGTATGCAAATGCATATCGATATTAACGTAGATACCGCGGGAATCACTTCGGCCTTAAAAAGATTGGCGGCAACGGGTTTGATGGTGCATATCTCTGAGCTGGATGTTTCGGTAAATCCCGGTAATGACCCCAATATCGTATTTACTTCACCGCTGCAATTAAAACAGGCGGCATTATACCAATTTATTGCCGAAACCTACCGTGCCTCGGTACCGGCGGCACAGCGATACGGCATTACCACCTGGGAGTTTTATGATGGAGGCAGTTGGATCCCGCAGTTCTTCCACCGAAAAGACTGGCCCTTGCCATTTGACTCGGTTTTTCACAAAAAACCGGCGTATTATGCGCTGTTAAAGGGATTGAAGGAGTAGAGACGCGATGCATTGCGATCTCTGCAGTTTCTTTATAAAATCATTTTTAACCGCCCTGGCGGTGCGCTGTTACTTCGCCAGTAATTCGTCTATTTTTTCAACCAGCTCGCCAATATTGAAAGGTTTATTGATAAACGCGTCAAACCCAAACTTGCCGAAGGAAACAGCCAGTTCGGGATAAGCCGAGATCAGTATCACGGGGATATGGCAGGTATCTTTATTACTTTTAACTTTTTGGCAGATCTCCCCACCGTTCATTCCTGATAGTAAAAAGTCCGTCAGGATCAGATCGGGCTGGTGTTGTTCAATTGTGGCAAATATATCTTCTGTATCACCTATGGCGGCAACGTTAAACTCATTGTACTCCAAAACGGTTTCAAGTACTTTTAAGATATCTTCGTCATCCTCAATGATCAAAATTTGCTTCGTCATGGTATCTGCTTTGCTCAATCTCATAGGTGAACTGCTATTACGGTTAAAAAAATGAGTGCCGTTTAAAACCATATCCTATTCCGGATATGAAACGACAAAAAACGCAATCGTTTTTTGTTAAACGCGTTTAATCAGGGAGAAATTATGCCGCTTTGAATAAATCAACGCGACATTCGCCGGCATTGATTTTTTCGCATTTTTTAGCACAATATTGCTTTATACGAAAAGGGGCCGGTTTGGGTTTCGTTTTTTTCTCGAAAAAAACGAAATTAAATGCCCGTTTAAAAAATACCGCCTGTAGGGGCGCCCCTTGTGGTCGCCCTTTTCGGGGCAAAATGCCCATGCCAATAAATTTAATTTGATTGTCGCTGTTCCCGGGCTGCACCGATTGCGCCAGGAGGGCACCCACAAGGGGTGCCCGTACAAAGGGTTCGTTAGATATTTCCGGTTAAACCGGTTCCAATCCATGCTGCTCTTTCAGCACAGCCTCGTGCCGCTTTTTCAGCTTTTCCTTATGCAGGTACCGCCCATGCATGCCCGCCAGCGCAATGGCCGCAACACCCTGCCCCAATACCGTGTTGGTGGCTCCCGCATGTTCCGATACCCAACCGATCAGCAGCCCGCCGAGCGGTTGCATGCCAAAAAAAGCCATGGCATACCAACTGATCACCCTGCCGCGCATCCTGGGGTGGGCGGTGGTTTGCAGCAGCGTATTGGTTACCGTTATTTGCGACATCATCCCAAATCCTGCCACAACTGCGAAGAACAGCGCCAGCCCATAAATGTGCTCATGCGAAAAAAGAATAAGCCCGCAGCCGAAAATAATAGTGTTGATGAACAGCACGCGGCGCAAATCCGTGCCGGCTTTGAGTGATGCCAGGAAAATGGCTCCGGAAAATGCGCCGAGGCCAATAAAACTGTCGATCACCCCGAATGTGCGCGAGTCGCCTTTAAAAAAGTCGCGCGCATAGTAGGGGATAAGGGTGCTGTTAAAAGGCAGCACGAGCAGGCTCATCAAACCGAGTACGATGATAAGCGAGCTGATAGACGGCGTACGTTTGATATATTCCCAACCCTCAACAAGTTCTCCCCAGACGTCTTTTTTATGCTCCTTCTTTACATATGCCGGCAATTTCATCAGCAATAAGGATATGATCACCGCAACAAAGCTGAGCGCGTTCAGCAAAAAACAAGGCCCATCGCCAATACTGTACAACACCAAACCCGCAAGCCCGGGGCCAAAAATACGGGCCAGGTTTACCATCGATGAGTTTAAGGCCAGCGCATTGGGCAGCGACTCTTTATCATCCACCATATCATAAACCAGGGACTGCCGCGCCGGAACGTCAAATGCATTGATAGTGCCAAGAATGGCACTAAGCGCCAATATCTCCCAGATAGCATAATGTTTAAGCAGGATCAAAGTAGCCAGCAGCATTGCCTGGATAAGCGAAGCTACCTGGGTAGTTAGCAATACTTTAAACTTGTTGTACCGGTCGGAAACAACGCCGCCGACCGAAGACAATGCGAACGAAGGGAACAGGCTGCAAAAAGCCGCGACCCCCAGCATAAATTTTGAATGTGTTGCGGAATAGATCACCCAGCTTACCGCTGTTTTTTGCATCCAGGTACCGATGAGTGAAACGCCCTGGCCCATAAAATACAAACGGTAATTACGGCTGCTAAATGCCCTGAATGTTCGGATACCTTTTATACTTTCTTTAGTCATTACTTCCCTTTCTTCTTTATTTAAACTCCACCAGCTTTGACAACGGCACAATCACCTGTTTAAGCAATTGCCGCTCCTCCGCGGTGCAGGCCTGTGCTATTGCCTGCTGCAGCCACTCATCACGTTCGTGCTTAAATTGCTCGAATATGTTTTTGCCTTCGGCGGACAGGGATATATTCACCTTCCGCTTATCGGTTTCGGAGGGGACACGAACGATGTACCCCATTTCAAACAAATGGTTCAATACTTGCGACATGCTCTGGTTGGTGATCATCTCCATTACTGCCAGTTCGCTGGGCAGCAAAGCCTTGTGCTGGTACAGGGAACTCATGGTCGACCGCTCGGTAAGCGAAAATTTTTGGCCTGTCGGCGATTCTTTCCTTAATTTCTTTACCAGTTTGTTTATGGCGGCCCGCAGTTCCGGGACAAATTGGAGGTCGTCTTGTTGATCCATTGTAAATAGTAAGTTAAACTAATAAGTTTGCCTTACAAAGGTAAAGATTGGGTTTATTCTAATTATCATGGGTTTGTAAGAAGTTGATCAAGTTAGATCAAGTTGATTGGGTTGATTAAGGTTATTTTATCGTTCGGGCGCTTTTAACTTACTCAACTTAATCTAACACAATCAACCTAATCAACTAAAAAGCAACGCGACATACATTAAACCCTTGTCATTTCCGTTAAGATGTTTAGCTTAGTGCTTAAATATGTCATCTGCCGATAATTATACTTTGCTGATCGGGAAGATCAACCTGTTTATCCGCAAATATTACTTTAACAAGTTTTTGCGGGGCCTCATTTTTTTGGGTGCGGGCTTGTTTTCGGCTTATGTAGTAATTACAGTCAGCGAGTATTTCGGCGATTTCAGCAGTACCTTCCGCACCATCCTTTTTTACTTTTTTATTGCTTTAAACCTGGGTTTTATCTGCTGGCTGATATTGCCACCGCTGCTGGCCCGGCTTAAATTAGGTAAGTCATTAACGCATGACCAGGCGGCCGAGATAATTGGCACCCATTTCAGCGATATAAAAGATAAGCTCCTCAACACGCTTCAACTTAAAAAACTTGCCGACCAGGACCCGCAACACCGGGCGCTGATAGAAGCCAGTATCGATCAAAAAATTGAAAGGTTAAAGCCGGTTAGCTTCCCATCGGCCATAAACATCCGCGAAAACAATAAATATTTAAAGTGGGTGATATTGCCGGCCGGTATTATTTGCATCCTGGCTTTTGCAGCGCCGACGATTTTAACCGAGAGCACAAAAAAGCTCCTCCGCCACAATGAATATTTTGCGCCGGTTGCGCCATTTAGCTTTGTGCTTCAAAACAAGTCATTGTCAGTTGTACAGGGCGAAGATTTGAAGCTCGACCTAAAGCTACAGGGCAACCGACTGCCTAATGATGTATATGTGGAGACCGGCAGCAATACCTTTAAGCTGGATAAGGATAATATTACCCGCTTCCACTACCTGTTTACCAATCTCCAGCAAAACACTTCATTCAGGTTATCTGCAAACGGGTTTAACTCGCAGCCGTACGAGATCAAAGTTAACCTGCGCCCTGCGCTGCTGCATTTTGATGTCGATTTAAACTACCCGGCTTACCTGCATAAAAAAAATGAAAGATTGGCAAACGCCGGCGACCTGACCATCCCGGCGGGCACCGAAGTAAAATGGAATTTCCACACCCAAAACGCTACCGGCCTTCGATTCGAGATGAACGGAGTCTCTGGCGACGTTTCCAATGCAGGCGCCGACCTTTTTGAACACCATGAAAGGATCCTGAAAAACTCCGTCTGCAAAATAACGCCGGTTAACAACCAGGTAAGCCGCAGCGATTCGGCCAGCTACCGGTTAAGTGTGATCGCGGACGAAATGCCTACCATTACCGTTCAGGAAAAACAGGACTCGGTAAGCATCAAGGCTATGTATTTTAATGGCAGCATCCAGGATGACCATGGTTTTTCGTCGCTCAACTTTTACTACCGTGTTGGCGACCCAAATGATAAGGCACACCAAAAGGTTTATAGCAAGCCCGTAAAGGCCGACCTTGGTCAAACGCAATCCAACTTTTTTTACTACTGGAATTTGAAGGATATGGGCATTAACCCGGGCGACCAGGTAACCTATTATTTTGAAGTAGCTGATAACGATGGCGTAAATGGCCCAAAAAAGGTGCGTTCGCCCCAACATACCATCAACATCCCGGACGCCAATGAACTGAATAACCAGCTGAACGAAGGCACCGAGGTGGTGAAGCAAAAAATGGAGTCGGCAGTTAAGCTGGCAGGGCAGATCGAAAAAGAATCGCAAAAGCTGAACCAGATGCTGCTGGATAAAAACAACATGTCGTTTGACGAAAAGAAACAGATACAGGATCTGCTGCAAAAAAAAAAGGACCTGGACGACCTTGTGAATGAAATAAAAAACGAAAGCCAAAAAAATTTATTTAACCGCCAGCAAAACCAGGAGCAAAATGCCGAGCTTACCCAGAAACAGCAACAAATGCAGCAATTGCTGGATAAGCTGATGGACCCCAAAACGCAGGAAATGCTGGAACGCCTGCAGCAAATGCTGCAGCAGGATCAAAAAGAGTCCACGCGCGATCAGCTGGGCAAAATGCAGATGGACAATAAAAACTTGCGCAAAGAACTCGATCGCATGCTGGAGCTTTACCGCAAACTGGATTTTGAACAAAAGCTGAATCAACAGGCCGAGCAGTTAAAAAACCTGTCGAACGAGCAGCAGCAGCTTTCTGAACAGGCCAAACAACCCGGCGCCGATCCGCAAATGATGCAGATGGAGCAGAAAAACCTGAACAAAAACTTCGAGGACATCAAAAAGAACCTGGACAACCTGGATAAAACCAACCAGCAGGCTGAACATAAGCAGGACTTTCAAAACCCGAAGCAGGAAGAGCAGAGCATAGAGCAGCAGATGGAAAAAAGCGCTGAGGAGCTAGGTAAAAATGATCCGAAGAAAGCATCGCAATCGCAAAAACAAGCCGCTGACCAAATGAACCAGTTGGCCGACAAAATGCAGCAAAAAGAGCAGGAAGGGGAAGACAGCCAGAATAGCGTGGACGAAGCGCAGCTGCGACAGCTGCTAAAAAACCTGATCAACAGTTCGTTTGAGCAGGAAAAGGTGATGCAGGCCGTAAAAACCACCAGCACTTCCGACCCGAATTATACTAATTTGGCCCAATCGCAAAAAAACATAAAAGATAACTTGAAAACGGCCGAGGATACGCTTTATGCCCTCAGCCGGCGCATACCACAGATACAATCGGTGGTTAACCAGGAGGTGTCGGGCATAAACGATCACATCGACCAGGCGCTGCAAAACATGAGCGACCGCTTAACGCCCGAGGCCTCGCGCAACCAGCAATACGCCATGACATCCATGAATAACCTGGCCCTGATGTTGAGCGAGGCGCTTGATCAGTTGCAGAATGCAATGAAGAAAGGGAAGTCGGGAAAGGGTAAAGGAAAGCAGATATCGGTATCCGAATTGGCCCGGCAGCAGCAGCAATTGAACCAAAATATGGAAAAGGCGCGGCAGCAAATGCAGCAACAGGGAAATAAAGGAAAAAGTGCTGAAGGAAATAGTGAAAATATGAGCGAACAATTTGCTAAATTAGCGCGTCAGCAGCAGGAGATAAAAGACGCGTTACAGCAGCTTAATCGCGACGAGAACAAGGACGGCACCAATGGCTTGGGGAATTTGGACAAAATTTCGCAACAAATGGAACAAACCGAGCGCGATCTCGTAAACAGGCGCATATCTGAGGAATCGCTGAAACGGCAGCAACAAATTCAAAGCCGCCTTTTGGAGGCCGAGAAGGCTGAACAACAGCGAGAGCAAGACCAGCAGCGCGAAAGCCATGCAGGCAAAGATATCCCGCCAGGCTACATAAAAGCCTTGCAGGACTACCAACAAACCAAGGAAAAACAGACCGAGCAGGTTAAAACAATACCACCTGCTTTGAACTTTTATTATAAATTAAAAATAAAATCTTACTTTGATCTACTCAATGCTAAATGACATGGACCAATCAAATGTTCAAACAAGTGAAATGTATACCCTGCAGCTTCCTTCGAAACAGGAAAGCATAACACTGCTGGAAAATTTGATAGAAGAAATTGCCGATAAACACAATATTAGTGAAGATACCTTTGCCAATATGATGACGACCCTTAGCGAAGCGACTATCAACGCCATCGTACACGGGAATAAGCTCGATCCTGCTAAAAAAGTAATTATTAATGCCGAGATCGAGCCCAAACGCATCGTTTGGACCGTAACCGACGAAGGTGATGGCTTTGACTATAACAACCTGCCCGACCCAACTGCACCCGAAAATATCGAGAATTTAACCGGCCGCGGTGTATTTATAATCAAACACCTGGCTGATCAATCTATCTTCAACACTAAAGGTAATGAAGTTGAACTTCACTTTAAGATATAATGCCCGTTATTAATTTTTTTGAAGAAGACATCTCCTATAAATTAAAAAACAAAAGCCAGGTCCGGCGCTGGATAACAGAAACCATCGTTGCCGAAGGTCCCCGACTAAAAGAGCTCAATTATATTTTTTGTTCCGACGTTTATTTATTGCAGATCAACCAGCAATATCTTAGCCACGACACGTATACAGATATCATCACGTTTGATAATTCAGAAGAAGAAGGATCGATCGTTGGTGATATTTTTATTTCGATAGACCGCATCCGCGAAAACGCCGCCAAATTTGAGGTAGCCGAACGCGATGAATTGCACCGGGTAATGGTACACGGGGCGCTGCATTTGCTGGGGTATGGTGATAAAAAGCCTGCTGAAAAGAAGAGGATGACCGAAAAGGAGGATTTTTATTTAATCGCGCGGAATTTCAAAAACTAAACTGCCCTGAGTATCAAAATTCATCGACATGTAAACATCTCCATGACCGATCGGTGATTCTATTTATTTTTTATTAAATTTGAGAAAAGGAATATTATGAAATTAAAAGTAATCATCCACTCAGCGGAAGAAGGCGGATTATGGGCTGAGGTCCCTGCATTGCCGGGTTGCGTTACTCAAGCGGAAACACTGGAGGAGCTTATTCCTAACATTTATGAAGCTGTAGAAGGCTGCCTGATGGTTGAAATCGAACCTGCATCTATTGGCGCAGACGATACTGTTTTGGAGTTGGCCATATGAAACCCGTCACCGGCAAAAGTTTTATTAAAGCGTTAGAACAAAAAGGCTGGATATTAAAAAGAATAAACGGCAGTCACCATATATTTGCTCATCCTGAAAAAATCGAAATCATCTCCGTTCCCGTCCACAAGAACGACACCCTTAAAATTGGTTTACAAAAGAAGCTTATGAGTATAGCTGACATACAAGAAAGCGATTTGTAACAAACGCCACTACAAAAAAATGACAGAAAAAGAAGACTTCAATTTGACAAAGCGCCGTTTTATTGGCTAATTTTGGGCAATCCCCGTTAGAAACCAAACGTTTAAAGATATGAAATCACTTTTTTTATTATTCGGGCTGTTGTTTGTTACCGCCCCATCTTCGGTTTATGAGTTTAAACTGAAAAACATCGATGGGCAGGATTTTTCCCTGGCCAAATACAAGGGCAAAAAGGTATTAGTGGTTAACACCGCCTCCAAATGCGGCTTTACCCCGCAATATGCCGAACTGCAAAAACTCGCTGACCTTTATAAAGACAAGGTAGTAGTAGTCGGTTTCCCTGCAAACAACTTTGGTCAGCAGGAGCCCGGCACAGCCAGCGAGATCAAAACATTTTGCTCAAAAAATTATGGGGTTACCTTTCCGCTGAGCGAAAAGGTGAGCGTTAAAGGCGATGATATCGCGCCGCTGTTTAAATATTTAACCGAAGCGCCAAACCCCGATTTTACAGGCGAGATCAAATGGAACTTTGAAAAATTCCTGATCGATGAAAACGGTAAGCTGATCCACAGGTTCCGCTCTGAAACCACGCCGCTCGATCCGAAGCTGACACAGTATTTGTAAGCTGCACCAACAATACTTACAAGCCGCCTTTGTGATGAGGGCGGCTTTTTTGTGGGGTATCACGCATAAATTAGATTTTGCACAGACCCATGCTTTACGTCAGTAAGACAATGCCCGTATAATATCTTCTTGCTGAAGATAAGGGTACATTTTTAAAATTTCCGCCGCAGTAAGGCCCGAAGCCAGCAGGCCAATTACAGTGCCAACAGTCATTCGTAATCCCCGAATACAAGGTTTCCCGCCCGTTACCTCCGGGTTAAGCGTGATCCGATCTAAATTTTCCATGGCGCCTACTTATTTGCTGTGAACAAAAATACGTAATAATTTATGCCCCCCGCTTGTTGCTGCCGGCTGTCCGCTGGTTCCAACTGCGGAGGGCTGTGTCCAAAGACCTTACCCTCGCATTGAAATGATAGTATGCGACCTCCTTGCATTCCTAACTATATAAGAGTAAATTTGTGATAAGTACAAGTTGATATGAAAGCAGTTGAGTTTGAATCGGAACTATCAGATAATACGATTAAGATACCTGAAGATTTTCAGTTGGAATTGGCCTTATCAAAAGACAAACATGTGCGGGTAATTGTATTGATTGATGAGCTTGAGGCAACCGAAGAATCTGAATTTAAAAATATTACACGCGACCAGTTTCTGAAAGGCTATGACGAAACAGATTCGGTTTATGATGACCTGTGAGCATGGCGAACTATAAATTAGGTGAAATTGTGCTTGTAAAATTTCCGTTCACCAGCAATGTTGGCTTTAAAAAACGTCCCGCGTTAATTATTAAGGATACCAACGATGGTGATATGATCGTCTGCCGTATCACCAGCAAATTATATTATTCTTCTTACGATATTGAATTAAAAAACTGGAGCCAGAGTGGTTTGCAGCTTCCGTCCGTAATAAGGGTGCACAAAATAGCTTCCCTCGAAAAGAGCATGATTGACCGGAAGCTGGGAGAAGTTGACAACAATATAAAAGCGCAGGTAGTAAGCGTAATTCAAACGTTACTTACTTAACCCCCTGATCCCCCCTTTTCCATTCACCTACCAAATCCGCCCGTTCGTATATACCATCTCTACGTTGGTGTAATTAACTACCGGCCTGTTGGTTTTTCAGTTAGCTTTAACCTAATCTTTCTCCTGTACCTATTGATTGTGCCGATATGAGTGAGCTGCAAACCCTGCCTTTTACGGTGGCCGACTACCTGTTGACCCGCCTGAAACAGTTAAATGTTACCGAGGTGTTCCAAATACCGGGCGACTATGTAAAACATTTTACACAGGCGCTGGAGTATTTCGACGGGGTGACCGCCATCGGCGCTATTAATGAGCTGGATGCGGCTTATGCCGCCGATGCCTATGGCCGCACACGTGGCCTGGGCGCGGTATCGCTGCAGTATGGAGTAAGTACTTTCAGCGCTTTGAATGCTATTGCCGGCGCTTATGTGGAATTTAGCCCGGTGGTGGTGATCAGCGCCTGCCCCGGAGCCGATGCGCGGCAGATCACCAAAATGTACGATGTGCTTTATCACCATTCTACCGGCAACATGGCTGCCGACCAGGAGGTTTATGCGCATGTTACCGTTGGGGCCATCACGCTGAGCACTTCAGTTGGTGCGGCGGAAAAGATAGACAACCTGTTAATTGCCGCCATCACCCATAAAAGGCCCGTTTATATTGCCTGCTACAAAGAGGTTTGGGGCGAACCTTGTCCAAGGCCATCGAATATCCCCCTGCAGCCCATCATAACCAAAAGCGATCCGCTGGCATTGGAAAACGCCGTGGCCACCGCCTGGTCGCAAATACTTGCCGCCAAAAAGCCGCTGATTTTTGCCGGTGTGGAGATATTGCGCTTCGGGCTGGCTGATTTGCTGCAGCAGATCATTGATGCCAGTGGCATCCTGTACACCACTACCACCCAAGGAAAAACGGTGCTGGACGAAAAAGGCGACAAATTTATCGGCACCTATTCGGACGCCGCTTCCATAAAAAGCGTGCATGAGCTGGTCACTGCCGCCGATTGCTTCCTCACTTTCGGCACGATCATTACCGACGATTACCTTGTTTTTATCGAAAGCAAATACTCGGATATGGTGCTGGCCACCACGCAGCAGATACGGGCAAATTATTTTATATATGAGAACGTAACCATGAAGGATTTCATGGAAGCGCTGCTGGCCAAATTTAAGGCCGACAAAAAGTATCCCCTAAAAACTATCGCCCCGCCGCCGCCCGCGTATCCTGAGCCTTGGCACTCCAACTCCGACCCGGTTTGGAATGACCAGCCTGATGTGATCACTTACAACCGGTTTTTCCAGCATTCCATGAATTTTTTGCAGGATAACGACCTGTTAAAGGATATTGTGATCACGCTTGGGGTAAGCTCCTCGCTGTACGTGGCCACCAATGCGTATGGTTTATACCAAAACAGTTTTCTTGGATCGGCGGCTTGGCAGTGTATCGGCTTTGAAACGGGCGCAGCCTCGGGTGCGCAGCTGGGCAGCGGCAAACGCGCCTGGACCGTAGCCGGCGACGGTGGTTTTATGATGGTTTGCCAGTCGCTCTCCACATTGGCGCGCAACAACCTAAATGCTGTAATATTTGTGATCAGCAACGGCGTTTACGCCATTGAGCAGGTGTATGTGGATATGACCTCGTTTGAACCGGGCCCAGAACACAAATTCGACGCTTTCGATATCCTGCCAAAATGGGATTACCTGGCGTTGGCAAAAGCATTCGGGGCACATGGGTATAGCGTAAACACGATAACGCAGCTGAACGCGGTGCTGGAAAAGATAAAAAACACTGCCGGCAAACCGACTTTGGTGGAGGTTGTGATCCCGGAAAAGGATTTGCCGGGGCAAATGAAAAGGCTGGGGTTGGAGTAAAAGAGGCAAGTGTTCGGAACAGAAAATAATTGCAGCCACCCTCTTTCCGCCGCAGGCGAAGAGAGGGTCGAGCAGCGCAGCGCACTCGGGGTGAGTCGACCCGGCGGATATTGGCGCCAACGCATTGACGGTAATGTCGCTCGGCGTCGACTCACCCGGTCGTCGCTGCGCTCGACCACCCTCTCTTCCGCAGGCGGGAAAGAGGGATATGGAATGTTTCGAAACCTAAACGTGGAGACAAATCAACAAGATTGATGCATAACTAACGCTAACACATATTCCTCATGAAAAATAAAACCTATTCTATTTTCGGCGCCGGCGCTTCGGGCCTGTACACTGCCTGGCGTTTATTATGGGGCGAACCGGCCCCTCGCCACGATGGCGCCAAATTACCCAAGGCTGGCGATATTATCGAACTGTACGACTGGGGCCACTACGATTTCTCCGACAAAAAAGAAGCCTATACCCGCGTACCCGGCGCCCGCGTTTGTACCTGGCATTACGACGACGACGATACCAACTCCTACCTCGAATTGGGCGGCATGCGCTACTCTGAATGGAATACAAACGTTCCCGATCCTAATGGTGCTAATAATCCCGGCCAGCGCGTGGTAACGAATGTGATCAAACGGCTGGGGCTGGATAAATACTCTGTTCCGTTTAATGTTTCACAAAACACGCTTTTTTGCCTTCGTTCAAAAAATATTTACCTGCAGGATATCAGCTCCACCAACCCGGCGCCGTATAATGTGAATAATTTTGGCGCCACCGTTTCGCCGGATAATGGTTTTGGGGTGATTGAGAGCCTTGCCATTCCGCAGGGCCAGGCCAATACCCGGCAGGATTGGTGCAAATTTTACCGGGACGGCGAAATTATCGTTGAGCTTCCGGAATCGTCGGTTTACCAAAAAGGCACAAAGCTAAAAAACGTCGGCTATTGGGATTTGATGTTTGACCAGCTTGGCGCGGAAGGCTTTGCTTATACCGCCGACGGAAATGGCTATACGTCGAACGTGATCAACTGGAACGCCGCCGTCGCCATACAGTCAAACGATGAATTTACGCCGGGCAGCCAGTACAAAACGCTTACCAAAGGATATTCCTACATGTTCAACGCATTGTATGATGATATTGTAAAGCTGGCCGCTAAAAAGGGCGTCACCTTTAAATATGTTTACAATACCCGGCTGCATTCCATCCTGCAAAAAGGCGCCGAAGTGCATTTTACCGTCGCTACCCGCGAAAAGCCAAATAAAAAGGCTGCCTCGGGCGTGTGCGATTTTGCCTGGATGGCCATGCCGCCCTACGCACTGGACCTGGTGGCACAAGCTACCCGTTATACCGAACACGACGGGCTTGATGTATTGAACCACGAAAGGGTTCAAAATTACCTCAGCTCGGCGATTCAGCAGCCATCGTATAAGATCGGAATGTTCTTCGATTCGCCCTGGTGGATAAATGACCCAGGCAATGCGGTCTCGGCAAGTTACCCGGCCCAAATACTGGCATGGGAGCTCACGGATACCGTGTTAGTGGCCCTGGAGAAAGGCGGCTTCCCGGAAAGCTATATCGAAAAGATGGCTAAAGACCCTGCTATCCTGCAAACACCTTTCACTTCTACACAGGAGATCATCAATAGCGTTGAGCAGTGCATTGGCGAACGGCTCACCATCAGCCAGGAAAACACCTTGCTGGCAGCCTCACAGCGCAACACTATCGGCCCAAGCGTAACCGATACCCCCATACGGCAGGTGGTATATTTTGGCAACAACGCCAATGAAAAAAAAGAAAAACCTATCTACGGCATTCTGGCCAGCTATGACGACGAGCAGTTCACCAGCTTTTGGGAAGAGCTTGAATACGGGAATAATGATGCCGAAAAGGTCCCCTTCCCCGAAAATTACCAGCCCTTGAACGGCCCAAAAAAGGCAACCCCCGTGATGATAAAAATGCTGCGCCAGCAGCTGGCCGCCCTGCACTTTGGCCCGCAGGCCGATTACAGCATAGTGCCCGAGCCCCTGGAGTGTAAATATATGGACTGGTCGCTGCCGCCGTTCAATGCCGGTTACCATGCCTACGCCGCGCATTATGATGTTTGTGATGTGCAGCAAAAAATACGCAAACCCTCACAACTGATCGAAGGCGCCGATGCCAATATTTTTATCGTCGGCGAGGCCTTCTCCAACGACCAAGCCTGGGTTGAAGGCGCTTACTGTACGTCAGAATCGGTGTTAAAGGACTTTTTTGGCATAGCCCCGATTATTGATGACACCTATTATCCGTTCATCTGCCCCTGCTTTTAAAAAAACAAAAACTACGATAACTGACCTGCCGTCCCAGATTAAGTTTGGGGCGGCTTTTTTGTGAGGTTCCTTTTTAGCACGCTGAAAGCATCATTTGTCATCCTGAGCGCAGCGAAGGATCTCGAAGCGACATTACCGCTTGCAATCCCGATAGCTATCGGGACCGGATGCACAGCGTAAAAGATCCTTCGCTGCGCTTATAATGACGTCTTCTTAAGTTATTCATAGTCAGGCTGCTTTTTGAATAGTTAGTCCTAGTTTGGCTGCTTCTTTTTGCAGGCGAGCTATTTTTCTTGCCTTTTGCTGCGCTATATCAGGTTGTAGTCTGGTTGCATCAAATGCCTGTTTGTTAAGCACCATGTGATAAAAGATTACTGCCAGCTTTCGAGCCACGGCTTTTATCGCTTTTTTACTTCCTTTGGTCGCCGCCAGTCTCTTGTACTGTTGCCCCATTGGCCCTTTACTTTGCCATAAACAATGAGCGGCCAGCCTGAATGCTTGTGTGGCGGGATTATTGTTGTTTCGTTTTTCGTAACCTATTACTTTTCCTCCGGATATTTTTGGCCTTGGTGATAGGTTTAACCAACTCACAAAATGCTCTGCAGTTGGCCATTTTTTCATATTTGTTCCTGTTACTGCCAAAATGGTTAACAGGCCTATTTCATCCAGTCCTTCGACTTCAGTAAGGTCAATTCCGAAAATGTTCAATAAATAATCTTTCAGATTGAAACTGTATTGATTCTTTCTTGCCTTTTGTGTTTTCTTTTGAATAGCTGCTTTTTGTTCACCGGTATAAGCAAGCAGTTCCCGCAGGGTTTGTTCAATATGCACTTCATATACCAGCATTTGCTCCTTATAGAAATCATAACTTTTAAGTGTGTTGGAAAGGATATTGATATAATGTTGCTTATAATCCCCCTGTAAAGAACTCAGCAAGTCCTCCGGGCTGGCTTTCAGCTTTTTTACATCGATACGAGCCAACAATATTTTTGGATCGGATACCCCTGAACTGATTGTCCGTAAAAGCTTCATGCCTGATACCCCCTCTACATCGCTGATCAAATGCTGAAACTTAACATTCATTAACGTTAGTGTTTTCTGCATACGATTAAGGCTGTCGCTTTTATGGTTTTGGTAAATCTCCCTTTCATGAAGATACTGCCTTAGTTCCCGGTAAAGCTCAGGTGCAATGTGAGAGTTGCGTATCAGGCCATGAGCCAGTAACTGGTGCAACCACTGCGCATCGTTTATATCTGTTTTCTGAGCCGATACATTCTTGTAATGACTTGGATTGATAAGAATCATTTCCATGCCGTGCTTTTCTAAAATGTTGTAAAGCGACTCCCAATAAGGCCCGGTTGCTTCCATCACCACCTTTTCAACCTCTTCCTTTTGCAGCAGTTCTGCCAACTCGTACAGGCTGCTTGTAAAGCTGTCAAACTCACGCAAATTGATTATGCCTTCCCGGTCGGTATAGGACACTACTATCAGCATACTGCCTATATCTATGCCTGCTGACTTGGGATTTAACAATTCGAACCGTTCCATTTTTTTTGAGGCCTGATCTGCATCTGCCCTCCTCTTTTTTTTTCTATTTTTGCTCATGTTCTTATGTTTATAAAAACAGGGCAAGCTCTGTCGCTCTAAAAAATATTTAAGCTTAAAAGCATGGTAAACTGTTCCGGTCAGAACAGTTCCCGATAATGTTTTTTTCAAAGAGTGGCAGTCCCAAACTCAGGTACGGACTCTTAACGGTGCCAATGCATGAACGGGTTATGTGGCTTGCCCTGTTTTTCCGCAAAATGCAACTTTTTATAGCAGCTAACAATCAAACCCGTCATTTCTGTTTTTTCCGGGCCAGCCCGGTGGGGTACTCAGGATGACAAAAAAGTGGTATACAAATCCTTATATTTATCTACATGTTCCGCCCCTTTTTTTTAGCCGTATTACTTCTATTAAGCTTTCAGCTCAAAGCGCAAATGATGCCTTTTAAAAACTATGGCATTAAGGACGGTTTGATCAATAATAACGTGCAGGCCGCGATCAGGGACGACAGGGGGCTGCTGTGGGTGGGAACCGATTTCGGCATCTACTGGTTCGACGGAAAAAAGTTTTACCGCCCCCCAATGCAGGCAAATGTGGGCCAGTGGTACATCACCGGCTTTTATAAAGATCCAGAGGGTGCCATCTGGGTGCTCACATTTTTTAATGGCATATTTAAGTATTACAACGGCCGGTTTACCAATTACCTGGTTGATCCGCAGCAGAAAGAAGCCACCACCAATTCCATCACCGACATGATGCAGCTTTGGCCGGGAAAGTATGCCGTGCTAACGCAAAACGGATCGTACCTGTTTGATGGCAGCCATTTCTTTTCCTTTGATGCCGGAAACATCGCCCTGAAAACCAACGCCAACAGCATTACCCAAATCCCAGGCCCAATTACTGTTTTGGGTACGGACGACGGGCTGTTTTTGCTGCGGTACAATGGAACCAAACCCCTGATTGTTGAACATGTTTTTGCGGGAACGCGCATAGCGAAGGTGGCCGCGGTAAAAAATCAATTGTGGGCCTTATCGGACAGGGCGGCTTTTTGTTTCCCCCTCAAGCCGAATCAAGCGTCGTTAGGAAAACCAGCATCCTATTTAACGGGCAGGCCCTTAAAAGATATCGCAGCGGGGCAGAACGGCGAAGTATGGGCTACAGCCAACAATGGTTCCTTTTGGGATGTGGAAGACACTGTTTTTAAAATAAAAAACGGTAACATAACGGCTTATAGTAAACCAAATGGCCTGCCGGAAAACGTACAGCAGATATACTGCGATAAGGAGGGCATTGTATGGTTTGCTAACCGCAAGGGGTTAAGCATGCTGGCCGACGAATACTATTCCTTCGACAAAATCATCAGCAGCCGCAACAGCCGACCGTCAACGGCCATGCTTATCGACGACCAAAAGATGTTGTGGGTAGGTTCAATTGACGGGTTGTCGGTGCAAAAACAGAAACGTTATCAATTTTACCCAACTACGGGATCGTCGCCCATCGGCTACGTATCCTGGCTAAAGAAAACCAAAAACGGCAATTGTTTGGTTGGCGCCGTGGCCGGAGTACTCAAAATCAGTAATAGTTCGGTCAGAAAGTACCTCAGCCTTTACTCTACGGCCTTTAGCGAGACTGCTGACAATACCCTGTGGTTTGGCGGCGTCACCGGAGAAGTTTGGAAGCAGACCGGCCCATTGCTCAAAAGGCAGTTAATACAAAAACCGGTGCACGAAATGATCACCGCAATGTATGTAAACGGGGATTTTGCCTGGATAGGATACCGCGATAAGGGGCTGATTAAATACATCGTCCGAAACGACAGCCTGATCGTGCTGAAGGAATTCAGTGCCGCGACGGGTTTCCCGGACCTGCACATCAGGTGCTGTACAAGCGATGGACGCGGAAATGTTTTGTTTGGCACGCGTACCAACGGAGTGTTTGTATTCTCCGCGGTTTCGGATAAGCCACTCGCGCATATCAGCACACAAAACGGCCTGAATGCCAACTGGATACGCGACATTTTTTTTGATAAGAGCGGCACCATTTACCTGGCAACCAACAACGGCATCAATATAGTAACCGGCAATTTCATAAAGCCGTTGGTACGGTACGTCAGGATAGATGATGACAATATAAACAGGGAAACCAATTGCATCCTGAAAGACGGCAATGTATTTTATGTGGGCACAAACGAAGGCGTGCTGAAATGGATGCCCGGCAATATTCATAAAGATACTGTTCCCCCGCCGGTATACCTCACCAAAATAAATGTGCAGGGGCTGAAGGGGTTTTCCATCAACCCCTACACACGGGATGCAGGCTCGATTGAACTGCCCTATGATAAGCACTTTATCTCGTTCGAATTTGCGGGCATTAGCCTTAAGGACCCCGAAAACGTATCCTATCATTATAGCCTTAGCGGACAGGACAATGGCTGGAGCCCCTTAACCCGCAACAACGATGTCGCTTTCGATCTTAAACCCGGCAGTTACACCTTTACCGTCGCGGCAAAAAACGCTGACGGTGTTTGGAGCCGCCGTGCCGCAGTTTTTCATTTTGTTATCAATCCTCCGTTCTGGTTGTCCTGGTGGTTCATGCTGTTAATGACGGCACTTACCATTTTTATAGCTTACAGCGCTTATCGTTATAAACTAAGCAAACTGCTTGCGCTTGAAATGCTGCGCAATAAAATATCGACGGATCTGCACGATGATATCGGATCGACATTAAGTTCCATTTCCATATTAAGCCAGGTTGCGGTGAACGAGAAAGAAGAAAAATCAAAAAAAATGCTTGCCGAGATCAACGAACGTAGTTATTTGCTTATGGAAAAGATGGACGATATCGTGTGGAGCATCAGCAGTCAAAACGACACCATAGGTAACCTGTTCAGCCGGATACAGCAATTCGCGTCGACCATATTGGAGGCCAGGGGCATTGAATATGAATTTCGCATTGCGGACAAAGTAAAAACGATGAAGATAGATATGCAGCGTCGGCAGCACATTTACCTGGTGTTGAAAGAGGCCATTAACAACCTGATCAAATATGCTGAATGTTCAACCGTGTCAATCGTTGCGCTGTATACAAACGGGTGTTTAAAAATAGAGGTAACCGACGATGGAAAAGGTTTCGATACTTCCCTCCCCCGGCACGGAAATGGTTTGTTGAATATGCAAAAACGGGCCCGTGAGATACACGGCAAACTCAATATCATTTCCGTTCCGGGAAGGGGAGCCACCATTAGCCTGGCTGTACAAATAGACTAAATGTGTTATTGATTAGCCCGAAATAAACACCTAAGTTTCGAATAAAATTTCGGAAAGTTATTTATACATACAGTAAAAGTTAATGAGGGCCTTTAAACCATGATCCGGGTAGCCATAGTTGAAGATAACCAGGTTTTGGCCAAAAGCATGGAACAGCTTTTTGAGCAGACCCCCGATATCAGGTGTGTGGCTTCAATTAAAAACCTGCTTAACGTGGTGAGCATTTTTCAGAAAGCAAAGCCCGATATCGTGATCATGGATATCGGCCTGCCTGATATTTCGGGGATAGAGGGCGTCAGGACGCTAAAAAATAACTTTGATCATCTACTGATACTGATGTTCACCGTATTTGACGATGATGATAAAATATTTGAAGCCATCCGGGAGGGCGCGTCGGGCTACCTGCTCAAGAAAAGCCGGCCGCAGGAAATCATTGACGCCATCCGCGACCTTAACCAGGGCGGCTCCCCAATGAGCCCCCCGGTAGCACGCCGGGTGATCCAGTTTTTCCAGTCGGGGCCACCATTAAAAGAAGAGGATTATCAGTTAACCACCCGTGAGAAAGAGATCCTTTTTGCGCTAGTGGACGGCCTTAGCTATAAAAAGATAGCCGATAAATATTACCTCAGCGTGCATACCATCCGCAAGCACATCTCCAATATTTACGAAAAGCTGCACGTGCATTCCAAATCGCAGGCCGTTGCCAAGGTGCTGCACGGCAATAAGGGACGATAGTAAAATGCCACGGCGTTAGTCGCCATACTAACCGCCATTCTCCATTTTTCACCTGGTTTATCCCTACAAAATATAGGACAAATGTCCCATTGAACCCTGCCGGTATTATTCGTCACTTTATTAAAAACATTTTAGCCATGAAAAGATATATCCATGTATTCGCCTTCTCCTCGCTGCTGTTACTTTTTGCGGCAACAAGCAGCGCCCAGGTAAATAATCCGGGCACGGTGGTGCAAACCGATGCCTCTAATCAAGCCAACAACAACATTGATAATTCAGTAAACAACGGATTAAACAATGTAGCCAATGGCGTAAAGGGCCTGTTCAAAAAGAAAAAGAAAATGTCGCATGCCGATTCGGTGCAGATGATGCAGCAGCAACGGCCGGCTGCCGCACCCGCTGCAACCAACCCAACGGCAGCAACGGCAGCACCCGCAGCTTCCTCCGGCCCGTCAGGAACCCTGGCCTCGTATCAAAACTACGATTTCGTGCCTGGTAATAACATTCTTTTTGAAGACGAGTTTACCGATGATCAAAGTGGAGAATTCCCCACGCACTGGGACCTGAAATCGGGCCAGGCCGTCCTTAACATGCTCGGTACCGACAAGGCTTTTTTTCTGACCGACGGCAACTACGTTAAGGTGCAGCCGCTGATGAAAAACGCTTCCTATCTCACCAAAAATTTTTCGGTGGAATACGATATGTATGCCAACAATGGCTATCCTGCTATTGTCGAGATTATTGACGCCAACGAAGCCGGCCATCTTACCGTGCAGGCGGGGAAAGGCGGTGTAGAATGGAGCGGCTATGTTTCGCAAACAGATCATAGTACCAGCTTTAGTGGCAATCTTCCTCCCGATGAGAGCGAGAATTTTGGCAACAAATGGCATCACGTCGCGATCACTTACAAAAACGACCAGATGAAGGTTTACGTGGATAAATACCGCGTGTTGCTGGTGCCGCATTGTAATGGCCTTGCACCTGCCTATTTACTGGTTGAAGGAATTGGCGATCAAACTAGTCCGATTATTTTCAAAAATTTTAAGATCGCCGATGGTGCCAACATGTACATGACCGGTCAAAAATTTACCGACGCTAAAATTGTGACCCACGGTATCAATTTCGATATAGACAAGGCCACTATTAAGCCTGAAAGTATGGGTACCCTGAATATGATCGTGCAGGTGATGGCATCAAACCCTGACCTGAAGTTCGAGGTGGATGGTCATACGGACAATACCGGGACCGCCGCCCATAATTTAACGCTTTCGCAACAACGGGCAGATGCCGTTAAGGCCCAGCTGATCACCATGGGCGTTGATGCATCCCGCTTAACTTCTAAGGGCTTTGGCGATACCAAACCGATGGCCGATAATGCCACGCTGGAAGGTAAAGCCAATAACCGGAGGGTTGAGTTTGTAAAAATATAGCCTTCACGGGGCGTGGCAGCGTACATCAGTAATGCCACGCCCTTTATTTTTGCTGCTGTTGAGCCGCCTGCGCTTTTTTTATCGAATCCTGCTTCGCTTTCCTTTTCTTTCTGAAAAACCCTTTTAATAAAAAGTTGCTTTGGGCCGCTTTGAGGTCTGTGTTTAACGTGGTAGTGGTTGAGTGTACATTGGCCATGGTGGTTTTCGCCTGCTTTACTGTTCCTTCCAGGTCTTTCGACAATTTATCACTATTCAGCAATCGCCCTATGCTTCCCTGCCCGTTATTTACTTTGGCTACAATTTGCGATAGTCCGCCTGTCAATGATTCCGCGTTATCTATCACTTTGGTCATTTTGCCAATTATTTTATCTACATCAATTGGGTTTACCGCTGACAATTGATCGCCATTTTTTACGTGTTGGGTACTTGTAATGCCGCCAGGCGCTACCACTATTAATTTGTCGCCCATCAAACCATCGCTGCCAATACTTAATTTGGAGTCCTTTTTTATAAACTTTTTTACATCGCTGTTTAAGGTAATATCAACCCGCGCCGAGCTGTCCGTTACAATATTTATACCCTGAACAACACCCACATTAATACCCGCAAACCGAACGTTATTACCTACCTGCAGGCCATTTACGTTTTTAAACATCCCATAAACGGTAAACGTGGAGCTGAACATGTTTTTTTGATTCCCGATAAAAAAAACACCCAATACCAGTACCAGTAAACCTAAAAAGGTAAACAGGCCGATCTTTATTTTTTGTCCTGAAGTAATTTTCATGATTGATTGAAATAAGATGCAACATTTTTGTCTTTTGATTTCAGCAGCTCTTCAAACGTTCCTTCTGCTACATATTCACCATCGTCCATTACCAGCACGCGGTCTGATGCGATGCGCGCGCACTCCATGTCGTGGGTAATGATAATGGACGAGGTTTTATTTTTCTTTTGTATGCGGATGATCAACTCGCTGATCTCCCTTGATGTAATAGGGTCCAGGCCGGTGGTGGGTTCGTCATACAGCATTATTTCAGGGTTCACGATCAGCGTCCGGGCAAGCCCGGCTCTTTTTCTCATCCCGCCGGAAAGGTCCGAAGGCATTTTGTCTATTGCTTCGGATAAGCCTACAGATTCAAGCACCGATGCCACCCGTTTATCTATTTCCGCCTGGTCTTTTATCTTCAAAACCCTGGTTAATGGGAATTCCATGTTCTCCCGTACCGTCATCGAATCGTACAAAGCCCCGCTTTGAAATAAAAACCCTATCCTGATGCGCAATTCCTTCAGCTCTTTTTCATCCATGTCTGCCACCTCTTCTCCAAAAACCTTTACCGAGCCTTCATCCGGGGTCAACAGTCCGACAATACATTCAATGGTGACTGACTTGCCCGTGCCGGACCTCCCCAGCACCACAACGTTTTCGCCTTTTCTCAATTCCAGGTTAATATTGTTCAGCACGTGGTTGCCGCCGAAAGATTTACGTAGTCCTTTAATATCGATCACCACCTCCTGCGATGCGGCGGCCTTTTCCACTTTTCCCGTTTTATCCTTTTCTATTGCAGCCATTTTAGTAAAATAATATGCTGGTGATTTGTACAGCAATGGCATCAATAACAAATATCCAAAGGGAAGCGGTCACCACCGCCGAATTTGCCGCAACACCTACGCTTTCGGTGCCCTTGTTGGAATGAAACCCTTTATAACAACCTACAAATCCGATGGCGAAGCCGAAAAAGATGGTTTTAATCAGCGCGGGCAAAAAATCGCTAAAGCCAAGTATGGCAATCACCTTGGTAAAATATAAGTTAAAGGTGATGTTGTCGCGGATATTCACCGCTAAGAATCCGCCGAAAAGGCCGATTACATCCCCCAGTAACGTTAATAACGGCACCATAAAGCTGGTGGCCAGGATGCGCGGCACTACCAGGTATTGCACCGGGTTAGCGCCCGAAACCTCCATCGCATCAAGCTGTTCGGTTACCTTCATGCTGCCCAGCTCCGCGCCGATGCTCGACGCCATTTTGCCGGCGCATATAATACCCACTATAACAGGCCCTATTTCCCTTATCAGCGCCACCGACAGCGTTCGCGGCAACATGCTGGCTGCGCCAAATTGCACCATCGTAGGCCTGAGCTGCAGGATAAGCACCACACCCATAATAAATGAGGTGATACCAACTAACAGCAACGAACGGTAACCGATCTCGTAACATTGCCGGACAAACTCCGACCACTCAAACCCGCCGGTAAACAGGTTTCTGAAAAAACTAACAAAAAAGCCCACCTGGTCGCCAATACTTTCCAGCCACCGTTTGTACCCGGGGACAATTATTTCATCAGCCATATTATATTAAAATCATCCGTTAAATATTCATTATTGTTTGTCCAGGCAGCGGCACCTGGGGAGTGCCTGTAATACTTGAAACTCAACAGTTAAACATCGCTTGAGGTAAATTGTTTGTATTACTATACACCACAGTGGTGAAGGGTCGCAATACGAGGGGGCATCGCATTTATTCTAAACGCGATGGCCAGGGTCATAAAACTACCTTTCTCCGTTAAAACTTTAATTATGTGTACTTTTGCAAAAAATTAATAGGCGATGGCGGCGGCAGTTGTAGCAGGAGCAAGCGGGCTAGTAGGTGGATACCTGCTTGATGTTTTATTGCAAAGCCCTGCTTATCAGGATATTACAATATTAGTGCGTAAGGAACTACCTATTCATCATAAAAAGCTGAAACAGGTTGTGGTTAATTTTGACCACCTGGCTGATTATGAGCGCGAAATAACGGGACAGGCTTTATTTAGTTGCCTGGGTTCAACCCGGAAGAAAACACCTGACCTTGCGATTTACCGCAAAATTGACCATGATTATCCCTTGCGGTTGGCGCAGCTGGCTGCAAAGAACGGGATGAAACAATACCATTTGGTGTCGGCCATGGGCGCAAACGCGGCGTCGTCGAATTTTTATACCAAAATGAAAGGCGAAACGGAAGATGACCTGAAAAATGCAGGTATGCCATGCCTCCATATCTATCGGCCGGCCATGTTAACCGGCGATCGCCAGGAAAAAAGAATCGGTGAGCGGTTTCTTATCGGCCTGTTTAAGGTAGTTGATCCTTTACTAATGGGCAGTATGCGTAAATACCGCAGTATACCTGCAAAAACTGTGGCGAGCGCCATGTATAAACAATCATTGATAAACCAGGAGGGCATTTTTATTCACCCTTCCGACGAAATAAAAGAATTAGCGTGAGCAATTATATCTCGGCCGAAAATTTGGGCCATTCCTTTCATGACCATTGGCTTTTTAAAAATATATCCATCGGGATTAACCGGGGGCGGCGCGTGGCGCTGGTGGCATCAATGGCGCCGGGAAATCTACGCTGTTGAAACTACTGGCGGGGCAGTTAATGCCGACTGAAGGCAAAGTTGCCCAAATGCGCGGTCTGCGCTCGGGATACCTGGAACAGGACCCCGGATTCAAAGACGCTATCACCATCAGCGATTATATCTTTCACGCCGACGATAAACAGCAGCAACTGATACGGCAGTACGAGGAATTATTGGAAAACGACCCCAATAACCATAAAGCCATTGAGGCGGTGATGGAAGAAATGAGCCTGGTTGATGCCTGGGAATACGAATACAAAATAAAAACGATCCTTGGCCGGCTGGACATCCACCACCTTGATCAAAAGATCACGACTTTGAGCGGAGGGCAGAAGAAAAGGCTGGCGCTGGCTAAATTGCTGATTGAGGATCCCGACCTGTATATTTTAGACGAACCAACCAACCATTTGGACATCGATACCATTGAGTGGCTTGAAAAATTACTCACCGATGGTGCGCGAACCATCCTGATGGTTACGCACGACCGCTATTTCCTGGATAATGTATGCAACGAGATATTGGAGATAGATAAGGGCAAACTGATCCCGTACGCCGGAAATTACGAATATTACCTGGAAAAAAAGGCCGAGCGTGAAAGCGCGGACGCCGCATCTTTCCAAAAAAACAGCAATTTATTGCGAAAGGAGCTGGAATGGATGCGCCGGCAGCCCCAGGCCCGGGGCACTAAATCCAAGGCCCGGATAGATGCTTATTACGACCTGGAGAGCAAAACCAAAAACGGCGGTCCCAACCAAAAGGTGGAACTATCCGTCAAAACTGCGCGCCAGGGCAATAAGATCATGGAGATCGACCACCTGTATAAATCGTTCGACCAGAAGGTTGTCATCGAAAACTTTAGTTATATTTTCAAAAAGGGGGACCGTATCGGCGTTGCGGGTAAAAACGGCAGCGGCAAATCTACCTTACTGAATTTACTGACCGGGGCTATTCTCCCCGACAAAGGAGCTATTGTTAAAGGTGAAACCACCGTTATGGGCTATTTTCACCAGGCCGGCATCGTTTTTAAGGAAGATGAGCGGGTGATTGATGTGGTAAAAAACGTGGCGGAATTTATAACGATGGCGGATGGTAAAACCATTTCGGCTTCGGCGCTGCTCACGTTATTCCTTTTCCCGCCGGCAAAACAACATGGCCTTATCTCTAAATTGAGCGGCGGCGAGAAAAAGCGCCTGCAATTGATGCAGGTATTGATGAAGAATCCAAATTTTTTGATACTGGACGAGCCAACCAACGACCTCGATATTGACACCCTGAATGTTTTAGAAGAGTTTTTGACTAATTATACCGGGGTATTAATGCTGGTTTCGCACGACAGGTATTTATTAGATAAACTAACCGACCAGCTTTTTATTATGGAACAGGGCGGCAGCGTAAAAATATACAATGGTAATTATTCGGCTTACCGCCTTGAACTGGAAGAAAACAAACAGCAACTTAAGAAAGGCGCCGCCGAACCCCCGGTTGCCGCTCCAGTACAGCAGCCAAAGAAAAACAAGCTGAATTACAAGGAAAATAAAGAACTGGAGACGCTGGAAGCAGAGATATCCGAAATAGAAGAAAAGATAAGGCAGAAAAGCGACGACCTTAATATTTCAGGCATTGCCCCCGATAAATTGGATGTGCTTTTAAAGGAAATCGCTGATTTAACCGGCATATTAGAAGCCAAAAGCATGCGCTGGCTGGAATTAAGCGAATTAAAGGAGGCATAAAATGAAAACACCTGACATCCTCGCATCTGCCGGCGTGATCATTTTATTGATTGCATTCCTGTTGAATTTATACAAAAAGATGCCGGCACAAAGCGGCGCCTATAAAATAATGAACATGGTTGGCGCGGGTATATGCTGCTTTTCCTCGTATTTGATCCGCTTTTACCCTTTTGTGTTATTAGAAGGTGTTTGGGCGATTGTTGCCTTAATATCATTATTTAATGTTCCACGTGGAACATCGCAAGTGAATAAATAATTTTGTGGGAGGCGGGAAATCATGGCAATCCCGTGTAGCGGGCGGAAAGCATTCGCCCGCATATATATGAGAATAACGAATGTTCCACGTGGAACATTCTGCGCCATGGGCGCAAAATATCGGTAAACAATGTTTAATAAATACGATGTTATAGTTGTTGGTGCGGGCCACGCAGGTTGCGAAGCGGCTGCAGCGGCTGCCAATTTGGGCTCATCGGTGCTGTTAATTACCATGAATATGGGCGTTATTGCGCAGATGAGCTGCAACCCCGCTATGGGCGGCGTGGCAAAAGGCCAGATTGTGCGGGAAATTGACGCCATGGGCGGCTATTCAGGCATCATCACCGACAAAACCTCTGTTCAATTCAGGATGCTGAACCGTTCAAAAGGTCCAGCAATGTGGAGCCCCCGTGCACAGAGCGACCGCATGCGCTTTGCCGAGGAATGGCGCCTGGCGCTGGAAAGAACCCTCAATGTTGATTTCTGGCAGGATACAGTAAACTCCCTGCTGGTAAAAAACAATACGATCTCGGGTGTCCGAACTTCGCTTGGCATCGAGATCGAATCGGATGCGGTGGTATTAACCAACGGAACATTTTTGAACGGGCTTATCCATATAGGCGAAAAACGCTTTGGCGGAGGCCGTACCGCCGAAAAGGCGGCAACCGGTTTAACTGAACAATTGGTGGAACTGGGATTTGAATCGGGCAGGATGAAGACCGGAACACCTCCGCGCGTTGACGGAAGAAGCTTAAACTATAGTTTGATGGAGGAGCAATGGGGAGATGCAGAACGCGGACGTTTCTCCTTTACCGATGTTGAACTGGCTAAAGAGCAGCGCTGCTGCTGGATCACCTACACCAATACGAATGTACACGAAACCTTAAAGGAGGGCTTTGAAAAGTCGCCCATGTTTACAGGGCGAATTAAAGGACTTGGTCCGAGATATTGCCCTTCAATTGAAGACAAGATAAACCGCTTTGCCGAGCGCGACCGGCACCAGATATTTGTTGAGCCGGAAGGCTGGAACACGGTGGAGATATATGTAAACGGATTTTCCACTTCGCTGCCGGAAGATATTCAATACAAGGCGCTAGTACAAATACCCGGCTTTGAAAAAGCAAAGATGTTCAGGCCCGGTTATGCTATCGAGTATGATTACTTCCCCCCTATGCAGCTCGGCCTCACCTTAGAAACCAAGCTGATCGCCAATTTATACTTTGCCGGGCAGATCAACGGCACCACCGGGTATGAGGAAGCGGCATCGCAGGGCTTTATCGCTGGTATTAATGCCCACCAAAAACTTAACGACAAACATGAGCTGATCATGAAGCGATCGGAATCGTACATCGGCGTGCTCATTGATGACCTGGTGACTAAAGGGACGGAAGAACCCTACCGCATGTTTACCTCAAGAGCGGAACACCGGCTGCTGCTGCGCCAGGATAATGCAGATATACGCCTGAGCCCAATCGGCCATGAGTTAGGGCTGATCAGCGATGAGCGTCTTGATAAGGTAAATAAAAAGATACGCAACTCGGATGAAATTGTCGCGTTTACCAAATCCAAGTCTATCGATCCGGCATCCGTCAACCGTTTGCTGGAGGAGCAAGGCACAAGCCCACTGATGCAAAACACCAAATTGTTCAACCTGGCGACCAGGCCCCAGATCGGGCTGAACGATTTGCGAAAAGCAGATGCTGCGCTGGATGATCTGCTTTCGGCCTTCGATAAAGAAACTATTGAGCAGGCTGAAATAAAAATTAAATATGAGAGTTATTTTGAGAAGGAACTGGACATTGTGGAACGGATGAAAAAAATGGAAGACAAGGAGATTAACCCGTTGTTTAATTACCAGCAACTGGTCTCTCTCTCCAAAGAAGCGCGCGAAAAATTGATGAAGGTAAAACCGCGCACTTTGGGACAGGCCTCCCGTATTTCGGGGGTCACCCCGTCTGACATATCTGTTTTGATGGTCCACATTGCCAAGTGATATCTCATGAGTCGGAGTCTTGAGTCGAATTTTACTCACCACTAAGATTTTCGACTTAAGACAAGGATAAATAAAAATTTAATAAAAAACTTATTATAAATAATTGATTTATAATAAGTTATAAAATATCGTTTTAGATTGATTATTTTTAATTTTTAATATCAACCTTCGTCAAAACAAAAAGATCGCCTATATCGCCTAAAAATAATGTTAAATAAAAAGTGCTCATTTTGGGGGCTGTTCATCCCCTTGTTTTTGCTGATTTTTGGGTGTGCTAACCGCCAGCCGCCTGGCGGAGGGCCGCGTGACCACGATCCGCCAAAATTGCTGAAGGCATCGCCGCCAAACATGACCCGCTTTTTTAAAAACAAAGTGATACAACTTGACTTTGATGAATATTTCAAACTCAACAGCGCGTACACCGAAATTTCGATGAGTCCGGCCCCGACGAAGATTCCGGAATACAAGACGAAAGGAAAAAGCCTGGTGGTCACCTTGAGGGACTCGCTCGAAAAAAACACCACCTATGTGATCAACTTTGGAAAATCCATCGCTGACGTGGATGAGGGGAATGTTCTCAAAAATTTCACTTACGTTTTTTCCACCGGCGCACATATCGACTCGCTCAGTATTTCCGGCCGGGTGATCAATACACAAACTGGCGAAAGAGAGAAGGACGCCACCGTGATGCTGTTTACCTTAAAACAGGACTCGCTTCTTTTTGGGAAAAAGAAGCCGACCATATTTACCAGCGCGGACAGCGCCGGCAACTTTACGCTGAGCAATTTGCATCCGGACGATTACCGTATTTATGCGTTGAAACAGCCAACGCCAACAAGGATTTATGATTATAACAAAGACCTCATCGCGTTCAGTAAAAAAGTAATTCACCTGCAGCGCGATACTTCAAATATTGAACTAAAACTTTTTAAAGCAAAGCCCGACAAATTCAGGATTATCGGCCACTTTGACAATGACGGGAAAATGCTTTTTACCTTTAATGAACCGCTGGACGACCCTTCGTTAAAAATTATTTACCCAACCGACTTTGATCAATACAAAATAGCACAATTCAGCAAGACGAAAGACACCGCTACCCTGTTTATGCGTAACATGGATTTTGATTCGATACGGGTGCAGTTTTTGGACAAAGAAAAACCGATTGATACCATACCACTGCGCAAAGGCCGGAAAGAAGCCTTTCAACGGCAGCTATCTTTTCAGTACAATATTTCAAACGAAGGAAAATTAAAACCTGGCCGGCGATTAATGGTGACCGCCAATTACCCGGTACAAAGCTTTGATCCGGCGCTGATCGTTTTAAAAGAAGATTCGAACGAGGTAAGTAATTTTACCGTTGTTAAAGATACGGCCAATCCCCGCAATCTATTTGTAGACTATCGCTGGAAACAGCGGGCCAATTACAGCCTGACTTTTAATGGTGGCGCCGTCACGGATATTTATGATGAAAAAAACAAAAGCACGCCGCGTAAACTGTTTGACGTAGATAACCCTGAAAATTACAGCTTGTTAACGCTAACGGTGAGCGTACCCGACAGCGGCAAAAGTTATATTGTGGAGTTACTAAACGACAAGCAGCAAACCCTGCAAAGTGATGTGATCCATAAAAAGGCTACGCTGACCTATAAAAATTATATCACCGGAAAATATAGCGTACGGGTTATTTACGATGATAATAACAATGGCAAATGGGACAGCGGAAGCGTAAAACAAAAGTTGCAGCCAGAAAATATTTGGGTGGACCCGGATATTATACCGCTCAGGCCAAACTGGGAACAGCAAACGCCGGTGAATATACCGAAGGAACCTTCTACTCCATAAACCAGCCGGAATACATGATGTAACGGTCGGGCAGTTGTTCCAGCATTTCGCGTTGCTCTTGGGTAATGGCTTTTATTTTTTTTGCGGGTATACCAGCATATAGATGGCCTGACTCGCAGATGGTTTTTTCTAAAACTACCGCCCCGGCCGCGATGATCACAAAGTCTTCCACAACGGCATGGTCCATTACGATGGCGCCCATCCCGATCAATACATGGTCCTTCAGCGTACAGCCGTGTACCAGCGCATTGTGCCCGATGGATACGCAATTGCCGATATTGGTGGGCGCATACTTATAGGTACAATGAATGACCGCGCCGTCCTGGATATTGGTTTTATTGCCGATCCGGATATAATGTACGTCCCCCCTGATCACGGCATTAAACCAAACGGAGCAGTTGTCGCCCATTTCCACGTCACCGACTATCGTCGCGTTGGGTGCGATAAAGCAGTCCTTTCCCCATACCGGGGTACATTTGTTCACCGGTAAAATTAAAGGCTGATTTTGGCGCTGCGACATGGGACTATAGCTTTCCGGATTTTTGCTCTCCATTAAATGGTGTTTTAATTTAACAATGAATAGTATATTTTGATGTGTTATATTTTGGTTAAATTGAATTGAACTCCTTACATTCGCAATAAATAAGCGGAAATAGCTCAGTCGGTAGAGCATCAGTTTCCCAAACTGAAGGCCGCGGGTTCGAATCCCGTTTTCCGCTCTAATGCAAACCTTCCTAAAAATATTTGATTACCTAAGCAACTTAACTGTAAACATCTGGGTTGCTTTTGTTCAGATAATCTTCGGCATTGGAATTGGGATAGAGTTGATCTTTGTTATCGCTAATTTATTAACGGCAGCAACCCTTTTTAAAGAAGGCCTGGCACCGTTTTCAGGAATTCTCTTTTTCTATTATAACTTGTTTGTTTTCATTCCTTTTGCTCTTTTGCTGCTGATCTCATCCTTATTCAGTTATTTGATTCGAAAATCTTTCTGGTCAACATACAAAAAAGCGTACTACTATCTTTCTTTATATATAATCATCGCATTCAGCTTGCTGCCACTATCGTTTTATATATGTACAAAATGCAGAGGATAGACACTAAAAAATATGCCGTCTTCTTAAACTGAAGGCCGCTGGTTCGAATTCTATTTCCCGCTCTTTTTTACATCTTTTCTATCCTCAAATAAAGCTTATTAGCCACTTGCTGCATAAAGCACAAGGTTATCCTTACTTCATCTGTATGCCATTCAAAATAACCATTTGGCTCTCCCTCTATCGGTTTGCCGGCGCCAAATTTATTTTCAAGATGCATCCCAATTTGTTTCAAATAGTGTCCCGCATTATCATCGCCAACGGCTAGGAATTCGACCGAGTTAAATCTTTTATCAATACTATCTGCCCTGCGGTTCCAATAAACGGTACTAAGTTCCAGTTTTAATCCATCAAGAATAATATGTTCTCCCCAGTTATAAACTGTACGGTCGGCAAAGCGCTTTTCCTTAACTTCAACCTGTTCCGTTAAATCATTTACGGGGACGCCCCATTTTAACAGCTTTTTATTGTCCTCAAATAAAATTCCTTTATCCAGTATTTTTATTAATGACGTTTCCCCTTCAAAATTTAAACCTGCCCCGGATCTTCTTTTAAAAAATTCAAATAGTCCCATTCAATATTATCCTGATAATTTACTAAAAAACAGTATCCTCCGGTTGATCCAAATGATAGGGATAATCTGTCGTCCAGTGCAGACCCCTGCTTTCCTTACGCAACATCGCCGATTTTACCACGATATACGAGACTTGTATCAAATTGCGCAGCTCGCAAAGTTTTACAGAAAGTTTGGTCTTTTTGTAAAAATCTTCGGTTTCTTCATACAATAAACCCAACCGGCGCATTGCCCGTTCCAAACGGAAGTCGGAGCGGACGATACCCACATAGTCATTCATTAATTTCTGCATTTCGCGGATATTATGAGTTACCAGGATATCTTCATTGGATAGTTGCACGCCTTTTTCGTCCCAGTCGGGGATATTATCGGGGATAATATTTTTTTTATATTCTCTGACCGCTTCCCTATATATCCTATGTGCGAATACCAGGGCTTCTAACAAAGAATTGGAAGCCAAACGGTTAGCCCCATGCAAACCAGTTGAAGAGCACTCGCCGCAGGCGTATAACCTTAAAATAGACGACTGCCCCACGTGATTTACCATTATACCGCCGCACATATAATGACAGGCCGGCGCAACAGGGATCATATCCCTGGTCATGTCTATCCCAATATCCAAACATTTTGCATAGATATTCGGAAAATGCGCTAAAATATCCTTTTTACTGCGATGACGAATATCCAGGTAAACAAAATCTTCACCCGATTTTTTGATCTCAGCATCAATAGCCCTGGCCACTATATCCCTGGGCGCCAATGATTTCCGCGCATCATACTCACCCATAAATTCCTCGCCATTCGTACGCTTCAATATTCCGCCGAAACCACGTACAGCCTCTGAAATTAAAAAAGACGGATACTCACCCGGATTATATAAAGCAGTGGGATGAAACTGGATAAATTCCATGTTCCTTACTTTACCCTTAGCCCGGTAAACCATCGCTATGCCATCGCCGGTTGCAATAGTTGGATTAGTAGTGATAGAATAAATATGGCCGGCGCCACCTGAAGCCATTACCGTTACTTTTGAAAGTATTTTTTCGACATTACGGGTTTCATTATTAAATGCATAAATACCATAACAGGTAATATCATCAGATGACTTGTCTACAAATTTGCCTAAATGGTGCTGCGTGATCAGGTCGACAGCGAAATAATGGGTCAAAATTTCAATATTCGGCTCATTATGAATCTGTTCCAATAATGTTCTTTCAATCTCATAACCGGTGATATCTTTATAGTGCAACACCCGGAACTCAGAGTGCCCACCCTCTTTAGCCAGGTCATAAAAACCATCGTTTGTTTTGTCAAAATTGGTTCCGTAGTTAATGATCTCGTCTATACGGGCAGGCCCTTCTTTTACTACAATCTTTACCGTTTCCTTGTCACAAAGCCCGTCGCCGGCAATTAAAGTATCCTGGATATGCTTTTCAAAAGAATCCTCTTTTTTATCCACAACCACCGCTACCCCGCCCTGGGCATACTTAGTGTTGGACTCATCCTCGTTCGACTTTGTAACTATCAGAACTTTACCATGCTTTGCCGCCTTAAGGGCAAAACTTAGCCCCGCTATGCCCGATCCAACCACGAGGAAATCAACAGTTCTGGTCATATATATTATCTGTTGCGTTTAAAAATACCGGCTATGTGAATAAGCGGTATAAAACATGTTAATTTTGTGTAAACAAAAACCTAATAACTAATTTAAAGGTGGATAAACCCCTTTTTTACCACCGATATGATTTACTTTTGACCGACTTTTGCCCGGCTAAAGTGCCAAAGCTAACATTTTACCGGGCATCAAACTATTAACAAAAATCATTTTAAATAAAAACTTGCTTGTCATATTAATCTAAAAATCAATATCGTAAGCAAATAAAAAGTGTTGTTTTTTGTTAATAAAATGATAGTAAAAATATTTTAATTTACTTACGCAACAACTTTTAAACAGAACTAACATCCTAATAACAATAGTTCTTTTTTATAAATTTAAAATAGTTGTTATTAATTGAATTGTGGAAATGGATACCTTAGAGGAAATAAACGTGAAAGGTTTTGCGGAGGAACACATCGATCCGACGCTCGATCTTTTTGATGAAATTGATAAATTAAAAAAGAAAAAAAATGCCGTTATCCTTGCGCATTATTACCAGGAACCTGATATACAGGATATTGCCGATTACATTGGCGACAGTTTGGGATTATCGCAACAAGCCGCAAAAACGGATGCCGACATTATTGTTTTTGCCGGCGTGCATTTTATGGCCGAAACAGCCAAAATATTATCTCCTTCAAAAAAAGTTTTACTACCCGACGTGAAAGCCGGCTGCTCACTGGCCGACAGCTGCCCGCCGCACCTGTTCAAAAAGTTTAAGGAGGCTTACCCGGATCATTTGGTGATCACCTATGTGAACTGTACAGCCGAGCTAAAAGCCATGAGTGATATAGTTTGCACCTCCAGCAATGCGGTTGGTATTGTGGAAAGCTTACCAAAGGATCAGAAGATCATCTTCGGTCCGGATAAAAACCTGGGGGCCTACGTAGCAAAGAAAACAGGGAGGGATTTGGTTTTATGGAACGGCGCGTGTATGGTGCATGAAATATTTTCGAGAGAAAAGATAACCAAACTAAAAGAGCGGCATCCCAACGCCAAACTGCTGGCCCATCCTGAATGTGAGGATGTGATACTAAAAATGGCTGATTATATCGGCTCGACAACAGGGATATTAAAATATGCTACCAAATCGTCGGAGAAGGAATTTATTGTGGCGACGGAAGCCGGTATTATTCACCAGATGCAAAAGGAAAACCCGGATAAAACGTTTATCCCGGCCCCGCCAAATAACAATTGCGCCTGCAACGATTGCCCGCATATGAAACGGAATACACTGGAAAAACTGTACCTGTGTTTAAAAAATGAGCTGCCGGAGATATTTGTACCGCAGGATATTATCGAACGCGCTGTAAAACCGATTGAGCGGATGCTGGAGATATCGGCTAAGCTGGGGTTATAATAATTGGGATTTAATTGTTTTTTAGGATTGATTTTACTGATTTATAAAAAAATTTTCCGCCTTCGGCGGTATAATGAAGGTTGCCGGGCCGGCGGCCTATAACAAAATAAAAAATGCCTCTTTTTGATAACAAAGATAAAACGAACATAGAAGAACTGGGCGAATTTGGTTTGATCAAACATTTGACCCAAAACATCAAAATTTCCCGGAAAAGTTCGGTAAAAGGGGTGGGTGATGATGCAGCGGTACTGGATTTTAAGGATAAAAAAGTTTTGGTATCCACCGATCTTTTGTTAGAAGGCATTCATTTCGACCTGGCTTATTGCCCTTTAAAACATTTGGGGTACAAAGCCATACAGGTTAACCTGAGCGATATCTATGCGATGAACGGAATGGCGTCGCAGGTAACCGTTTCGCTGGGGATTTCGAGCAGATTTCCGCTGGAGGCTGTGGAGGAATTGTACGAGGGGATATATGCAGCCTGCGAAAAATATAATGTGGATTTGGTGGGCGGGGATACCTCGTCGTCCAAACAGGGCCTGGTGATCAGTGTAACCGCTATTGGTTATGCAGATGAAAAGGATATCGTATATAGAAACGGCGCCGAAGATGGCGACCTGATCTGTGTTTCGGGGGACCTGGGTGGGGCATACGTTGGCTTACAATTGCTGGAGCGGGAAAAAAGGATATACCTGGAAAACCCGAATATCCAGCCCGACCTGGAAGGGAAAGATTATATCGTTGAACGCCAGTTAAAGCCCGAGGCAAGGAAAGATGTTATTGAGCTATTGAAAGAAATAGAAGTAAAGCCGACAGCGATGATCGATGTGTCCGACGGCCTGGCTTCCGAGGTATTGCACATCTGTAAACAAAGCAATAAGGGCTGTAATTTATACGAGGATAAGATACCGTTTGATCCGATGACCTACGAAACTGCCCGTGAGTTTAACCTGGACCCGACAGTTTGCGCCTTAAGCGGCGGCGAAGATTATGAGCTGCTGTTCACCGTAAAACAGTCGGATTATGATAAGATAAAATTTAAGATGGATATCAGCATTATCGGCTATATCACCGAGCCATCCGCCGGCTGCAACCTGGTGACTAAAAGCGGAAACCTTCATCCTTTAAAAGCCCAGGGCTGGAATGCACTCAATTCTTCGGCTGACCAACAATAAATAAAAATATAATTTCACCGTTGCGCCTGTTATTTGAGGGTTTTTTGTATCATTAGAAAATTATTAAAAGATTAAATCACATGAAAAAATTGCTATATCTGCCGCTTGTTTTTTTAGCATTGCAACTGCAGGCACAACAAAATGTTGTGTTCAAAATAAAATACCTCCCGAACCACGTGTACGCCGGCGCGATTACAATGGGGTTTGACATTAAGGCTAATTTAAGCGGGGATACGGCAACGTTACAAAAAATGGCGGCGCAGGGAATAACGCAGCCGCTGGCGCTTAACATGAATATGAAAATGGAGGGCGCCACCAAAACGGATGCGCCAGCGCAGGGCGGTAGTTTCCCGATCAAAATAGGGTATAAATTTGACAATCTCAGCCTTGAAATGAACGGAAATAAGATCCCGGTACCCACTGATAAATTGGGGGAAGGCGTTAATATTTACGGCCATGTCAACGCCGACGGAAGGATCAGCGCCGACTCCATCGGCGGAAAAAAAATCGCCGATACTTCGCAGGAAAAAGTGGCAAAGTTGATGAATGCCATTCAAAAGCAAATTAATTTTCCGGCGCATCCAATGAAGATCGGTGAAACCTTTACCCAGGATATGCCTTTAAATATCCCGATGGCCGGCAATAATATAAACATCAACTCAAAGGTGGTATATACACTGGTAAGCATTGCCGACGGCAACGCCAATTTTGACGTGCAGCAAAGCATGGATATGAGCGTACCTATAGCCGGAGCATCCATCAATTTAAAAGGAACAGGCGCCGGAAAACTGGTTTACAGTATAAAAGATAGTTTTGCGACGGATTACAACACCACCGTTGATATGAAGATAACCGGCCAGGTAAAAACGCTGAAGATTGACGCCACCGCGCAAATGAAGATGGAATATAAGTATACGGTGAATTAAGAAGAAGAGGAGTTTTTCTACATATTTGGAGGGTACTAATTTAAGGGTTAGTACCCTCTTCTAATATCGTACGCACCCTCCAGTTCCCTTATCTGCCCTGTGGAGGCAATGGTATTGTGATGGTTTTTTTCTAAAAAGACGTAGATCCTACGGGTCATTTTTAGGTTAATTAGAAAAATAGATTTTATAAAAACAACTTTAAAAATGAAGATGTATTTTCTGGTTTATCACGTAAAGCCGTTACCTGACTTAGTTAATTCAAGTAGTCTTGCAGGGGCTTATGTGAGTTGTTGGATTAAATCAGACTCCATTAAAAAAGCCCGGAACACAGCCGAAAACGAAATTGAACGGGCTAGGTGGGAGATAATCAAAATAGACACCTTTTATGAAATAACTGAAGGCGATTACGCAACAGATTCGGAGTCATATCAGCTTTATAGGCAAGCATTAGTGGACAAGTGGGTATTAAGATTTCACACTTATTCACATAATTGAGTAACCAAGGGAATTCCACTAATGTTAAATTTGATTAAATAGAACGTGCATCGTCCTCCCCAATATATTTCTCATCCAATTGCTTGTTCGCCTTTGCGCCCAATTTTTTGATCTTATCTGCTGTATTGGTCAGGTTTCCATTGCCCTCAGTAAGTTTGTTGATTGCGCTATCATAAGCTGCTTGGCTCGATTTAATGCTTTTGCCGATGTTTTCCATATCGGCCACAAACCCCACAAACTTATCGTACATCCTTCCGCTCAGTGCAGCAATCTCCAATACGTTGCGGTTTTGGCGCTCCTGCTTCCAGATGCTGGCTATGGTGCGCAGGGTGGCCAGCAAGGTTGAGGGGCTAACAATCACCACCCGCTTGTCCCAGGCGTCGCTGAACAGCTCCGCATCCAGCTGTACGGCAAAGCTAAAGGAAGACTCGATCGGCACAAAAAGCAGCACAAAATCCGGGGAGTTGACCTTATAAAGGTCGTGGTAGTTTTTGGAGGAAAGATTGAGCACGTGGCCCCTGATGGATTCGACGTGGGCTTTTGAAAATAGCCTGCGGTCTTCTTCTGTTTCGCAATTTACCAGGCGTTCATAAGCCACCAGGGAAACTTTTGAATCGATGATCAGGTGTTTTTCGTCCGGCAGATCGATAATCACATCGGGTTGGAAGCGCGTTCCGTCTGCGGCGCTCATGCTGGCCTGTAAACGATATTCGCGGTCTTTCACCAGTCCCGAGCGTTCGAGCACGCGCTCCAGGATCACTTCGCCCCAGTTGCCCTGCTTTTTACTGTCGCCCTTTAAGGCTTTAGTAAGATTGGTCGCCTCTTCGCTGATCTGTTTGTTGAGGGCCATTAATTGTGTGATCTCTCCGCGCAAAATATTTCGCTCATCCGACTCGTCCTTATAAACCTTATCCACTTTAGCCTCGAAGGCTTTAATATTTTCCTTGAGCGGGTTTAAAAGAATATCCAGGTTCGTCCGGTTTGTCTCAATAAACTTTTGCGATTTTTCGTCGAGCAGTTTGTTGGCGATGTTTTGAAACTCCAGTTGGAATTTTTGCTGTATTTCCTGCATCGATTTTTCCTGCCCGGCCAGGCGCTCGCGCTGTGCCTTAAATGTTTCTTCGGCCCGGGCCATCCGGTTTTTTTCGGCTAATAATTCCTGGTTTAGGGCCGTCGTCAGATGATCATACCTTAAGCGCTCATCCTGCGACAGCCTTTCGGCTTTGTCGCGCTCAAGCGCTAAATTAACGGCGCGCTCTTCTACTTTAGCTAGTGAAATAGAAAGCGAGGTGTTTTCATTTTTTAATCGCTGGAGTTCATCTGTAGAAATGCCGCCTGCTACGGCCGGTTTCTTCAGAAAAAGAATAACGGCAATGCCAAGAATCACAACAGCGGCAATTAAAATATACACATCCATCTTTGATAAAAATATTAGCAAACGAATGTAGGGATTTTGGAGGAAGTCCGAAAGTCTGTAAGTCGGAAAGTCCGAAAGAAGAAAAGATTATGATCAATCAATTACCACCTTTCAATGGATAAATCATCTATTGAATTAAAGTGTTTGTCGCGTGTAACCAAATTGAAATTGTATTGCTTAACACTAGCCGCTATCCATATATCGTTTGTGGGGAGAGGCTTTCCTTTTTTATATAATTCAGCAGATATTTCTCCGAATAAAACTGCAGTCGATTGATCGATGTCGACGATGTTAGCCAGTTCTAAAAAGGACTGCAGCTTTTTTAGGTGTTTATTCTTATTTACAACCCTGTTAACCCCGACGTATAGTTCGCCTAATACAATAGTTGAGATATAAAAACCAGGCGATTGATGGATTTATCAGCTATAGCGCTATTGCCTGAAAAAACCTCGATAATAATGTTTGAATCAAGAAAAGTTTTACTTCCAGTCATTCTCGTCAATCGTCTCGCAAGTTTCCTCTATTGCCCTATTCATTTCGGCGGCGTCGTCACTAGAAATAAAACCCACAAAATCATAGATGGAGGGCTTTAATTTACTTTTTTTTGAATAATTATTTAAAACAGCTTCCATTTCTGTCAATACTTTACTGCTTTTAACCTTAAGGATTTCCGCTATCAGGTGAATTTTTCGAGTTTCTGAATACATAGTGTTTGACTAAAGCAATATAAAGGTACGAAATTAGGGATATTTCGGAAAGTCGTTTTAGATTTATTAAGCACGATCATTCGGAAGGACTTGACTAACAAAATGGGCCCTGATCCGGGCCGAATTCTTCTTCACTGTAACAATCCGCATAAACGGCTTTTATGGTTTCGAACTTTAGCTAGCCTTCGGAAATATCCGGACGCTTGTCTTTGATCAGCTTTCGTACCATGGCCATGGAAAAATCGGCCATATCACAGCACATTTTGAGACGTTCCAGGGGTGTTTTTTTTAAAACGATGTCAACCTCCATTTTCCGGATATGATCGGGCGTATTGGATGGGAGATTTTCGTAGGGGTTCATTTTTAAAATAGTCTGCCGCTTTAAGCGAGTTCATATAAACAAACAATATGAAGCGGATGTCATTTCGACGAGCAGCGGAATGGATTGAGCGCTGAGCGAGGAGAAATCTTACACGACATGCATAGTTCGGCAGTTCGCTTGTACAAGATTTCTCCTCGCCCCTGTGTTTCAGGCCTGGCAGGCTCGTCGAAATGACATAGTTCGACGCGTTTTTATTAAAGAACTGAATACGGTAACAATAATAAGTCTATTCTTCAGCTTTCTCCACCCTCAACCCAACATCGCTCACTTCGCGCAGCGGGTTGTCGCGCATGTTTTGTTCGATGTAAAAAGTGTAGGTTCCTTTGGCCGGGAATTTATAACCGGTGATCACCGGCTGCTGGAAGCTGTACAAGTTGCCCGAGCCTTCGCCCAGCCAGGCGCCGTCTTTATCGGCGAGCCTGAGTTCAAAGCGCGTGGTTTTTGATTTTTTATCCGGATCAACCTGGGTGAGCAGGATAAACATGTTGGCGTATTTATAATCGCCGGTAACCCTTAAATTGATAGCGATATTGTAGCCCACGTTTATATCCTCGATAGCAACATCGTACTTGAACTTGTTTACATAGGTCCAGTTATGATTTTCAACGTCATTATTTTTATCAATAATGGTGTTGCCCTTGCCGCATCCCGCAAAGGAGCCAATAAGCGCCAATAAAACCAGGCCCCTGAATATATTTATTGCCTGTTTCATCACGGGTTTCCCGGTTGGCCGCCACGATCGCGGTTATCGGGGCGGTTTTGGTTATTCCTGTTTGGCCTGAATTTTTTCTTTTTGTTAGGATTGTTGGCCCCGTCCGGCCGTGGCCCCTGTTGTGCGCCCTCCGGCCGGGGGCCTTGCATAGCTGCCGGCCTGGGCCCCTGGTTGTCCCTACCCTGTTGCTGCGGCCGGTTGTTATCGCCTTGTCCGCCGGGGCGGTTGTTTTTGTTGCGGTTCTTGTTTTTGTTTTTATTCCTGTTGCGGCTGTCATCAAGCCGGGTCAGGCTATCCTGGCCAACCACATTTTCGTAATCGAGTATTTTTACCGGCTTGGTTTCAACCTCCACTATTTCACCCAGGTCAGGAGGAATAACGCCATCCTTGTTCATTTGCTGGATCTCTTTCACCCGGCTAATGGGCAGCGGGACCCAGTTTTCGGCCATGGGGTAACTAAACCACATCAGCTTTTTAAATATATCCGTCTTTTGCAAGCGGGCGTCGCCCCTTTCAGTTCTCAGCACATTAACGTTATCGGGGATGTATTTGAGCGCATCCATGTAGGTATCCAGCTCATAATTCAGGCAGCATTTTAACTTACCGCACTGGCCCGCAAGTTTCAGGGTATTTAAGGATAGGTTTTGATAACGGGCAGCGGAAGTAGAAACGGTTTTAAAATCCGTTAGCCAGGTAGAACAGCATAACTCGCGGCCACACGACCCGATTCCTCCCAGCCTGCTGGCTTCCTGCCGCATGCCGATCTGCCGCATCTCGATGCGGATACGGAAGGCCTCGGCCATCTTTTTGATCAGCTCCCTGAAATCCACGCGGCCTTCGGCCGTATAATAAAAAGTCGCTTTGGTTTTGTCGCCCTGGTAATCTACGTCGCTCAGCTTCATGGAAAGGTTCAACTCCAGCGCCAGCTTCCGCGAGCGGTGCATGGTTTCCCATTCCATATCTTTTGCGGCTTTCCATTTATCCACGTCGGTTGGGGTGGCTTTGCGGTATATTTTTTTAGCCACATCGGTTTCGCGCACGCGGCGTTTTACCATCTGCATGCGCACCAGCTCGCCGGTGATGGAAACGTGGCCCACGTCGTAGCCGCCGGTAGCCGTTTCAACAGCAACCAGTTCGCCGGCTTCGAGGTATATGTTATCGTTATTGAGGTAAAACTCCTTGCGCGAGCCTTTAAATTTTACCTCTACAATATTGAAGGGCTTATAATTTGCCGGCATGTCCATGTTGGCCAGCCAGTCGTAAACATCAAGTTTGCTGCAGCCATTGGTGAGGCATGAGCCATTACTTTTGCAGCCCGCCGGTGAGCATCCGCCCCCGGTTGAGCAACTTCCACATCCCATAATTTCGGTTATATCAGGTGTCCGCCCGCTGGCGGATCGTTAAATTTACTATTTTAACAATTTGTAAAGATACATCTAAAAATAAAATTTTAGGGTTCGCATTTCGTTCTATATGATAATGAGCCTTCTCCAGCTCGCTGATGATGTTTTGGGCCATGGTAATATCCATTGCGTTGGCCATTTTTTTGGCGGTCTCCAGCTCCTGTTCCGGTAAGTGCACCAACCTGCCGGCGCCCGAAAGTAACAGGCAGCATTCCCTTATAAAGTTGACGCCATAGCGTAAAAAATTCTTTTGGTTTTCGCGGCCCATCTTCGATGCCGTGTCAACAAAGGCGACAATCTCAATCCCTTTATTGCCAAAGCAAAGGCGCAGCCATTGTACAAATTGCCCATGGAAGCTATTGGTATCATCGGTCAGCATGGCCAGGGCATCGGCCAGATTACCGTTGCACAGGTAAGCTATTTGCGATGCCGCTTCGATGGTTTGGTTGTGCTTTTCAACCAGGTGATCCCGGATCTCATTAAAACCCAATGCCGGTATTTTGATGAGCTGGGTGCGTGACAGGATGGTATTCAATATCTGGTCCTGGTTTTGGGCGACGAGTAAAAACAGCGTGTTGGGCTGGGGCTCTTCGATGATCTTCAACAGAGCGTTGCCCTCCTTATCCAGGTATTCAGGCAGCCATAGAATAAGTACTTTGTAAGCTGATTCGAACGGCTTAAAGCTCAGCTTTTTGATGATATGGTGGCACTCTAAAATATTAATATTGGCTTGTTTGTTGCCGGCGTCGAGGTAGCTGCGCCATACATCGAGGGTTAAATAAGGATTATCTGTAAAAGCGGTTCGCCAGTTTTCAATAAAATCGATGGAGCTTTCTTTGGGCGTGCCAAAAGTCGGATATGAAAAATGCAGGTCGGGGTGCATCAGCTTTTCATATTTGCGGCAGGAGGAGCACACCCCGCAGGAATCATCAACCTGTTTATCCTCGCACGATAAGTATTGTGCATAAGCAACCGCCAGCGGCAAACTGCCCGATCCGGCGGGCCCTAAAAACAATTGCGCATGGCTCACCCGGTTTTCTTTAACCGAATTGATCAAACGTTGCTTTACAGCTCCCTGCCCTACAATGTGTTTAAACCGCATTGCTGCGAATTTAGTGATTTGTGGGGAAGTCCGGAAGTCGGAAAAGTCCGAAAGTCCGAAAGACAGGAGATTCCTGGATAAAATGCTGTTTGTTTCCCTTAAATTTGGCAAATGCTTCTTCTAATCTCTAATCTCCAGTCTCTAATCTCTAGCACACAATGAGAGTCATGGCCTTCGATTACGGCACCAAGCGGGTGGGCATTGCGGTAACCGACCCTATGCAGATCATCGCGACCGGCCTGGATACTATCCATCCCATCAAAATTATCGACTACCTAAAAAAATACCTGCAGACCGAGCAGGTGGGGCGTTTTATTGTCGGCGAGCCGAAGCAAATGGATAATACACCGTCCCAATCGGCGGGGCATGTTAAAGGGTTTGTGAATTTGCTGAAGAAAACCTTTCCGGAAATACCTGTTGAAATGCTGGATGAGCGCTTTACCTCCAAGATGGCTTCGGCAACAATAGCGCAAAGCGGAATGAATAAAAAGAACCGGCAAAATAAGGAATTGGTGGATACGATATCGGCGGTGATATTGCTGCAATCCTGGATGGGGACCGCTGATTTTAGATGATTTATGGATTCCGCTGATTTTGATTTTAGGGAATTTGATTGTGTGATTTTTGTTTGGCCAGCTTGTATTCATTAGTAATACGATGGAAGTCCAAACTTTTTGCGCCGAAATTTAAAAGCAGACCAATTTCCAGTTTGTATGCCTCCAGGTAATTAAGCCCTTGGGCGAGATGATTATCATCAAGTTTTGATACTGCCTTTAATTCAACCATTACTATATCTGCAACCAAAAAATCCACGCGCCGGGTTCCAACTTCAACGCCTTCGTAATAAATCGTCATCTCCAATTCCCTGCGGAAATGCAGCCCCTGCCTGGTCATTTCAACAGCTAAAGAACGTTGACAAATCACTTCCTGAAAGCCATCTCCCAGCGTACGATGAACTTTCATGGCGCAGCCGATTATTTTTGCAGTTAGATCAGAATGTTTGTACGCGGCGTTGGCATATTCTTTCATTGACAAGGAAAACAATAAATATCGAATAAAAATCACAAAGTCTCACCCGGCCCAAAAAATCAGCGAAATCAACAAATCATTAAAATCAGCGGTTTAACTTTGCGACATGGAAATCCTCCCTCCCGACCTTCAATCCTACCTCGATAACCACTGCGATCCCGAGCCGGATTCTTTGCAATTCATCAACCGGGAAACGTATTTAAAAGTGCTGAAGCCGCACATGCTCAGTGGCCATTACCAGGGGCGGGTGCTGAGTTTTTTGAGCAAGATGATACAGCCTAAGCGGATACTGGAAGTAGGCACCTTTACCGGTTACGCTACAATTTGCATGGCGGAGGGGCTGACCGATGATGGAATAATACACACCATTGAAGTGAACCGCGAGCTGGAAGACATGCTCAATTCACATTTCGCGCTAACAGATGTTGGTAAAAAAATAAAACTTCATTTTGGTGAAGCAGAACAAATTATAGCGGGTTTCCCGTATACGGATATCGATTTGGTGTTCATTGATGCCGACAAAAAGAATAATTATACGTATTATTGCGGCGTACTTGAAAAAGTAAGATCCGGAGGATTAATAATAATTGATAATGTTCTGTGGAAAGGAAAGGTGTATGGCGGGGAAAACGATGCCGATACACAAGTTATCCGCAAACTCAATGACCAGATCGCTGCAGACACCAGGGTTGAAAAACTGATTCTTCCCATACGTGACGGGTTGCTGGTCATCAGAAAAAAGTAAATTATGAAAAAACTCTTACTGGCTTCGCTGGTGCTGCTCTCCGCAACTATTGCATCGGCGCAAAAAAACACTCCCCAAAGCTATATCGAACAGTTTAAGGACGATGCTATCCGCATTATGCATCAAACCGGCGTTCCCGCCAGCATCGTGTTAGGCGTTGCCATGCACGAAAGCGGCTGTGGCAACAGCAAGCTGGCCAAAAATTTGAACAACCAGTTTGGCGTAAAGGGCGGCGGCGGAACAGTGTACCAGGTCCATAAAAAAACGGTACACACCGCCTATAAAAAATACGAGTCGGTTTATGATTCCTTCCAGGACTTTGCCCGCATTATGACCGAACGCACCGAATTTAGCGGCCTCTCGTCAAGCCTCACCCACTTTGATTACCAGGGCTGGGCGCACGGCATCCAGAAACATGGTTACGCGCACGACAAACATTGGTCGCAATATGTGCTGGATATTATTAACCATTACCACCTGTACCTGTTTGACGAAAAGCCGGATGCGGGGGATACCACGCATAAAACGCAAATGGCGGAGAATGTGGCAGTAAAGAAATAATGGAAAGCGGAATGCGGATCAAAAAAACCGCGTTTCTCTATCAATTCAACAAGATTTCTTTCACAATTGCGCCGGATGGCCGGGTTTCCCGTGGCTGTAACCGTCTCTTGCCGGGTTAAGTTAACTCACAAACCCCACAAAACCGTCATGGTAAAAAAAATGCACACCTCTTATTGTACTCCTGTCGTTAAGACCCTCAATTAAATCATTTGTCTATCACACTCACACACGCCCGCTTAATCGCCGCGGGGCCTAGTGTCATGTCAATTACAAATTGTCGGATAAAGACGTTTGAGTTTTATCCTCGCATCGTCATGAGTGAATTGCCAGTTAATGGCCGATTCTTTATCATTCCGGTATTTTTGCCATGCTGAT